>Ga0116162_10000190_pt1 | contig 49794 bp, 41 predicted proteins | sample AD_UKC105_MetaG_FD_89875 | JGI IMG/M metagenome (GOLD analysis project Ga0116162, IMG submission 89875) | Active sludge microbial communities of municipal wastewater-treating anaerobic digesters from Hong Kong - AD_UKC105_MetaG | ecosystem: Engineered > Bioreactor > Anaerobic > Digestate...
CATTCCGGCCCGAGACCTTTCGGCCCGAGACCTTTCGGCCCGAGACCTTTCGGCCCGAGTCCCGGAATCCAGGGGACATGATGTCAGGGAGGTTTCATGGGGCGGGAGGGTTTTACCTTAAGTGAACAATATTGAGGCTTACCCCGGTGCAAGCACCGGGGTATTCTTCTCGAATAATTTATGTAATCAATCGGAAGCAGCCGGAGCCGGCCGGCGTTCACACCGGCTTTTTCGCACGCGCAAGCACGGTCAAACCCATGTTGCTTTTAAAGAACAATCTCTGCGACGCCATGAACGGCCACATCGCATACCTGTTGAGAACCAGTTTGAACACCGGCGGGAAAACAGTTTTGAAAGGCACGTCCCTTATGCCGCTCTCCTGTGTTTGTTCGGTCATGGGATCGTCCTTCTTTTTCTCCTCGCCGCTTCGGGAAATCGCCAGGTTGCTCATGCCCAGGAGAAGATTCGACACGGGGACAGATACGGACCATGCATCGATGTCCACAAAACCGGTTCCTGCAAGCAATTCTTCGAGCCCTTCTCTCTCGTAACGCTTCAAGTGCCCTACCGTGTCGTCTTCCACAGACCAGCAATCCATTCTACCCGGAACCGAAATGATAAGCATGCCTCCCGGTTTCAACCTCGCTCTCAGCATATCCATAAATCTCTTTTCATCCTCGACATGCTCGATCACGAAAAAACTCATCACAATATCGAAATCGCTCCCGGTATCGGGATCATCCATCAGGTCCGCTTTTCTCAGCCGGTACTTTCCCGAATCAATGTAGTTCGCCAGAGTATTGCCGGCTATGCTTACCGCCCGCTCCGAAAAATCCAGCCCCTCGCCTTCGAACCCACGTTCGAGCATCCACCGCGACATCTCGCCCGAACCCACTCCCACTTCGAGAAACCTGCCTCCCGCCACGCCCCGAAGCATCAACTCCAGCGCGGAATACAAACACCACGTGCCCGGCGGGTCCATTCTCACATATCTCATTAATATCTCCCTGCCCCGCTGTATCTGCTCCTGATAAATATATCAGTTCCGCATGACTTCATTCTGATAATATATCATTATCAACTACGGCATAAGCTCTTTCAATAATACTACCAGTTACGTTTTATATTTCAAAACATCACAAAATAGATCCGGTATTCATCTGCATCAGGCTGAAGCTCAATACATCAAATACAATAATAATGATTTGAGTACAGCATTATAAAACTGTTGATACATTGACTGTTCTGTAATATTTTTGATCCGGAATTATGCACGCATTTTGCCATGGACGTGGAGGACACGCCCCCGGGTCAACATGTTATTAATATTATTATGACTTCTATTGCCTCACTCATTACTAAGTGATTTCACCTCCTGTGCCCGGAATAAAACGTCCTGAATAGAATCGTTTTCGCCGAAACATAATGAATTTTGTCGAGCTTTGGCGTGTATCTCATGCTTATTCTCCTCGGCCACATATCAAACGATGATACACACTCATACACATTCTTTTCTTCTTCGGGTTCCGGCACTTCGTGGTCCGGCACACAGGTTTCCACGAAATGCCCGTTCTCATCTACAAACCCTCTGGTGAAACTATCTCTTTCTCTCAATTCATCCAGCATTTTTCTCACCTCCTTTACTTGCTCATGCTCACACCTGGCAAGCTGAAAATGATGTGAAAACATTCAAGCAACACTCTTATGCCTGAGTATGCTCCGCCGTCTGTCTTTTCTGTTTGGTTATATTGGGGAATGGCTCAAACGAAACCGTCAGCGGCCCGGGGTTGGATTCAGGTTGATTTTCAGAATTTCAACCACCACCTTGGTTCCTGTGTCTCAATTTCAAAATTGAAATAATTGTATATCTTAATTATAAGTTAATACCATAAAATGTAAAGCTCCGGAACCTCCCGAGCCGGACTCAGTATGATATACAACAAAACACAATTCCAACACCGTAGATCAGACAGCTTAATGATTTAAAATACCTGATTATCAAATACCATTTCAAATAAACAATTCGAATATTCGAGAAATGCTTGTTAAATATTTCTCTTGTCCGGGCATCCATGAAATGCTAAAATTTGTCTCCGCAGGGCTGATTTAATAAAATTCTTTGAATTGGTATTATTTAGAAGATTTATATCTATAAGCAGATTGAAACCACAGGGTCGTTTATCAATTCGGAAAATTAGATACACATCGGAAAGGCAAAAGAAACATGAGTGACAGTCCGGAGCTTATAATAGTACACAGCACAGTTTCGGGTAAAGATCCCGAAGAAGTGAAAAAGAAAAGGATAATGAACATAGTCGAGTCAGCGCTCGGTTCAATAACACAAAACGCGAAGAACATGATCTCTTACGCATCCTCGGTCGAGGATATCACGAAAATAGTCAGGGACATGATCGCGAACAACGTGCCGAAAGTAGCCATCGACGGCGGTGACGGATTCGCAACGCTGTTCTTCAACATATTCTTCAAGCTCAGAAAATCGCTCGAAAGAGAAGATTACAGGCCGGACGTGCTGTTTCTCGCCGGCGGAACCGGAAACGCTGTTTCCTTCTGCTCGAAATTCAAAAACCCGCTGGTCGCTCTCAAAAATCTCTACAACAACAAATATAAAACCGAACCGCTGAACCTGCTCAAGGTCAAAACCGGCAACGAACCGGAGCTCGCACTGTTCGTCGGGTTCGGCGGCGACACTGAAGTCCTGGAGATTTACAGGAACCAGAAAAGAAAAGGTTTCTTCGGATATCTCATAGCCGTATTCAAATACGCTTTCAGCCGCAAGCTCTATAACCCTTTCAGCAAAAACGACGCGAACTACACGCTCGACATAGAAAAAGACGGAACGCACATCCACCGCGGCAAACACGAAGGCGGCGGCATCTCCGCAATCCCGTTCGTCGGATACGGTTTCAGAACCTTCCCGCTCGCGCGCAAAGGCATCTCTCAAATCAGGTTCGTGCTGTACGGAGCATTTCTCATGCCCACAATGTTCATTCTCACGAAATGGAACTTCCTGAAGCGCCCCAACCGGCTGATCTACGACTATAAGATCGACCGGCCCACAGTACTGAATTTTTCTTTTGACCGCGAGGTTCCTGTGCAGGTTTCGGGCGATATCCGGGGCCGCCACTCGCATGTCGAAGTCGAGTTCTCACAGGATGAAACTCTCAACCTCGTCAAACGCGCCGGGTGAAGGAAATATCCGGCAAATCAACATAACAACCTTATTGTCTCTATTCGAAACACAACAATTACAACAATAATATTCAGTGTTCCATATTATTGTTTTTCTGTAATCTGAACCTTGAAATGATATATAATCATTTTACGGTAAATTATAGATAATTGCCGATAATTTGAATCAGAACAAGAGAATACCTTTGCTGAAGAAACTAAAAATACTTTCCGCCATGCTTCTATTATTTATCGCGGTCTGCTCATCTGAATGTTCAGCTTTCCCCGCCGATGCAGACTGGGTACCGATTCTTGTGAACGGCGTTCCGAAACAGGACCCCATTAACGACGCGAACACCTACAAAAACCTTGTTTCCGATCCCGGCAATTCCACGACCTACTTCTTCAACGACGGCGATTATATGTATTTCCGGCTCAGGCTGGACGGCAGTCCGCAGGGCACGGGCGGCCAGGGAGAGCTCAAGCCCAACGGCTGGGGCGTCGCGTTCGACACCAATGCCGATACATCAGACTATGAATGGCTGATTATGATAGACGGCATAAGCAATCCTGAAGCGATAGGATTCTGGGAGAACGTGGTTAAAGAATCGCTTGGCGATCCTTCGGACAAACCCGAGGTTCTTCACGTATCGACGGGCCTGCCCGGGAATCTGAGGATTGTTCAGGCCGATACTTTTCTCAACGGGGACGCGGATTATTTTCTCGATTTCAGGTTTTCATACACGGACTTCAAAAGCATCACCGGGCTGGACGAGAGTTCCGCTATCCGGATTTTCGAAGGCAGTTCGAGTTCGGGCAACGTGCTGCAGGAAAGCGGTGCCGATTTCGCCTCGGAATACTCGGATTTCTTCAATTATTACGGCATCACGCCACAGACGGCGGCGATAAGATTCGTGAGCGACATCTCAGGCAATGGCGACGTTGCCCAGGCCGAACCCGGGGATACGCTTTACATCAGGATCGACGACCCGGATGTGAATCTTGCCACAGACACCATCGAAGTCATATCCGCTTCAGTATCCGCCCCCACCGGGGAAACCGAAACCGTGACTCTGACCGAAACCGGCGCGGACACAGGCGTTTTCACCGCGTTGCTGCCGACGGAAGAAGGAGCAGTTGCGGGGCCTGATAACGACGGCAAACTCGTCGTCAAAGACACCGATACGATACTGGCTTCTTATGTCGATCCGGCGGGAGCCGACGGCGTTCCCGTCACTGTCACCGACACGCTTGCAATCATTACCGCGCCTCCAGGCTACAGCGGATCGATCGCATCCACAGCTTCGATTCTACCGGGAGATACCGTAACCATAACCGTCAGCGACCCGGACCTGAACACCGACCCGGCGATCATCGAATCGGTGGTAATCAACGCGGTAAACCAGAATACAGGCGAAGCCGAATCCGTGACCTGCTTTGAAACCGCGGTTGATTCAGGCGTTTTTACAGGCACGTTCAACACGACGCTCGGGGCCGCAGCGGACACGGACAACAACGGAACCATGAACGTGGTTTCCGGAAATATCATCGTATCAACTTATAATGAAGCCGCGGACATGAACGGCAACCCGGCAGTGCTGACCGCGAACACGGATGTCACCGGAGGCGTCACCGGAATACTCACGGCCAGCCCGTCCGTTTCTCCCGGCGAGCCTGTGGTAATAACACTGAATGACGCCGACCTGAACACCAACCCGTCTTCAATTCAGACCATCAATATCACGTCCACCAACATCTCGACCGGCGAGACCGAGACTGTCACACTTACCGAATCGAGCTCGAATTCGGCTTCTTTCACCGTATCATTCCCCACCGCCTACAACACTGCCGCGGGCACCAACAACGATGGGATTTACTGGGTTCTCAACGGACAGACGATCACGTTTACATACAACGACGCCCTGAATTCGGAGGGAGGAACTCAATCCGTTTCGGATACGACGTCGATAATCGACGACTCGAACTCGGTTACCATTATTTCACCGATCGGCAATTACACATACGACACTCACGATGTGACCGGAACGACCGACCCTTACAGCTCGGTGATTTTCACGCACCCTCTAACCGGCGCGGTCCTGTCGGTTTCCGCCGACTCGAACGGGAACTTCATTTTCAGCTCGATAGAATTCCCGCAGGGAATAACCACCTACTCGGTCTCATCGACAGATTCAAGTGGCAACCCCGCCGCCGATATCGCCACCGTGAACATTGACTCTTCCAATTTTATTACCGTTACCTCACCGGTCACGGGCAGCGTCATCAACGTGCTCCTTGCAGATATATCGGGCCTCACGGATCCTGACTCCACCGTTACGATGGTAGAGCCCGGCACGGGGAATACCCTTACGACAAAGGCTGATTTCGAAGGGAAATATTCATTCCCCGATGTCGGCCTGAATACCGGCATAAACAACCTCGCGCTGGAATCCACTGATCCTGTCGGCAATATCGCGGTGACAACCCATGTCATAAAAACCGACCTCAGCATCGTTCTCAACATAACATCAATCGCCGACGGGACGACTTACAACTTTTCGCAGCATGAAATTGCCGGAACAACCGATCCAATTGCCGGGCTTGATTCTGTTCACCCTTCCACCGGAACTCCCATTGCGACCACCGCCGCCGAATCCGGCCAGTATTCCTTCGGTTCGTTCAGTTTTCCCGACGGCCCCAATACGGTAAGCGTAAGCGCGACCGACGAAGCGGGGAACTTCGCCACCGCCACGGTTTCTTTCTTCGTCGATACTGTCAATACTAACAACATAACGACATCGGGCCTGTTCACTGTCACCGGTATCGACCTGTCGGGGACCACGGATCCCGGCAGCACGGTGGTATTCGTCAGTCCCCTCAACGGAGAAACGCTCACCGCCGTAGCGGATTCCGGCGGCAACTACACAATTCACGATATACCGCTCAAAGATGGCGACTTCACGCTTTCGACCACGTCCACCGACCCCTACGGCAACATTGCAGCCGCCGTCACCACTGTCACCATCGACAGCTCCGTATCCATAACGATAACGTCGCCCGCAAATAACAGCGTGGTAGACACGATCCCGATCGACATTGACGGAACCACCGACCCGTTATCTACGGTCACTTCCATCGATCCCGTCACAAGCGCTCCGCTTTCCGTCGTCTCCGACGCCTCAGGCCTTTTCACTTTTTCAGGCGTCAATCTCAATCCGGGCAACAACCCGATGCTTTTCACCGCGACCGATCCCGCCGGGAACACCGCGACCACCACTCACTCGATTTTTTACGATCCCGATATCACCCTTTCAATCACCAGCATTGTCGACGGAAGTATCGTGAACAGCAACGTTCAGGCGGTTTCCGGGCTTACTTCGCCGTTCACCGTTGTCTCTATGAATGATCCGGTGACAGGCAACCCGCTCACAACGACGGCGGACGCATCCGGGCAGTACACTTTCGGCAGCTTCACATTCAACGACTCCGTCAACACCGTCACGGTTTCGGCGCAGGATCCTTTCGGAGACGACGTTCAAGCATCCGTCACCTTTACCGTCGTGTCCTCCGGCGTAGACGCCGTTCTCAACGCCAGTTCCAGAACTGTGTTCGGCTACCCGATTTACATTGTCCTCGAAGACAAAGAAACATACTGGAACCCGTCGGCCAGGGACACCGTAACCGTTTCCGTTCATAACCCTTCAACCGGCGACACCGAAACACTCGTGCTCATCGAATCCACACCGGATTCCAGGACTTTCACCGGGCTGCTCAACACTTCCGAGAGAGCTGTCTCCGACGGCGACGATTCGGGCACGATATCCGTTTTGTACGGCGACATTATTACAACCTCCTACGTCGACGCCATCACCGCCGGCAACTTGCTGAATGTCACTATCACCGACCAGACGCTCATTACCAACGACGAAATAAGGATCAACGTGAATATACTGTCAACAACCGGGGAAAGCAGAACCATGCCGCTTTCAGGGCAGGATATTTCCATAATAGAATTCGATACCGGCGGCAACCCCACCGGCAGAATACAGAACTGCGTAACGACCGCCGACGGCAACATACCGACAGAATTTATCGGCAGGATGTACGACGGCATGTCATACCGGATTCTGCTGAAGAAAAGCTTCAACAGCTACCCGTATTCGCAGAGCGACGAATTCGGAATATCTCAGCTTCAGAGCATTACCCCGGACTCCCGGGGCGTGAAAACGCTCGTCATAGTTCTCGATCCCGCAGGTTATGTGTATGACGCGATAAGCGGGGAAAGAATCGACGGTGCCGACGTTACCTTCTATCATGAAGACGGCTACCGGGTTTCCGGCCCGTTCTCTTTCTACACAAACGCTCCTTCCGAGTTGCAGACGAACCCACAGTTCAGCGGTGCTTCCGGAATCGCGGGCGGATTCGAGTTCATCGGGAACAGCAGCGGCAGCGATATTACCGCGGGCAATTATTACATCACCGTCACATTCGAAAACTCATCCTCGCTCGAAAATCTTTATCTGCCCGTCGAGAAATCTTCCGGCACGTGGAGCGGAATCCGTCAACCTTACCGAGGACAGATATTCCCTGTCGATCAGGACAACCAGCCGACGGGAATGAGGATCCCCCTCACCCCGATCGACCTTTCGGTGCCTATCAACATTGTTAAAAATTCAGACAAGGAATACGCTTCCGTCGGTGACATCATCACGTTCACCCTGACAGTGATGAATCTCAGCACGAGCGCAACCGATCCCAACCACCCCGTTCTTGTCGCAGACACGCTGCCACAGGGTCTGTCTTACATCGACAACTCGGCGTTCGACTCCGAAGGCAGGCCCGTAACCGCATACAGGAACGGAAACAGTGTGAAATTCGAAATAGGCCGCCTTCTCCCTGTCGGCGACATCGACGGCAACGACAGAGCCGTAATCTATTACCGGGCCGCAGTCAATACCGCCTCGATTCCGGGCACCTACATCACAAACAGCGCGCTCGCCGAAATCAATACCGTCGTTCTCTCCAACACATCCTCCGTGACGATAAGGATCACCGAAGATCCGCTGCTTGATATGGCGACGCTGATTGGCAAAGTCTTCGGCGATATCAACGGCAACGGAATCCAGGACCCGGGTGAAAAAGGGATTCCCGATGCCGGGATTCTCCTCGATAACGGCACGTATGCCACGACGGATAAAAATGGAAAGTACTCCGTGCCGGGAATCCCGGTCGAATCCGAGGTTTCACGCTACCGCGCCGTAAAAATCGATATGAACACGCTTCCATGCGGCAGCATCGCTACGACAAGAGACACCCTGTTTGTCGAACTCACGCCCGGCGGACTCTCGAAAGCCAATTTCGGAATCATCACCGGAGATGGCGGAGAAAACAACTGCAAAAGCGGGCCCCTGTCCCTCTTTGTCATAGACGGAGCCACCGGTGAAATCAAATCCGGCGCGGGCGAGCAGCTTCGCCCCAATCTCGAATCCCTCTCCGAGGGCGGCCTTGCATACGGGCGAAACGCCTTCTTCTATAAAGGCAATGTCCTGAAGAAATTTGAGCTCACAACCTCGTTCGATTCGCAGAAAAGGAATTCCTTTACGCTCGGTCCCGACATGGACAATGATCTGTATTACCCGACATACGGCGATGACGGCAGAGTCAGGTTCCTTGCCGGAAGCCAGGGCAGATTTTATTTGAACGCCTCATCTGCTTCGGGAAACCTGCTCTACGGCAACTACTCCGTCGAGTTCGCGAACACAGGCCTCGCCGGGATAAGGCGGACTCTGCATGGCGTTAAATTCGAATTTAACAGGAAATGGGACATCGAAGGCAGCCCGAGAAACGACAGCCTGATCGTTTTCACTTCAGAAAAGAAACAGATGCAGGCACGGGCCGAGTTCAGATCGAACGGCGACACTATCTACTACCTGCCCCACAACGACGTGGTGTCCGGAAGCGAGAAGATAACCGTCGAGATAAGGAATTCGTTCATGCCGGAGAATGTCTCGGAATCCCTGACGCTGATAAACGGCACGGATTACGACATCGACTGCATCACCGGTAGAATCAGGCTCTACAGACCGGTTGCGATGTATGCGGATTCGAGCAGTCTTTCGACGGAATACGCCGTCCATTCGGGAGATCCCGTCTGGCTGGTTGCGGAATACAGCTATTACACTCCCGGCAATATGGCAGGCGTCACCGGGGCGCGCGTGCTGCACAAAATAGATAAAAACGTATCTGTCGGAACCTCGTTTCTCAGGGAAGACAACGACGGGGGAACGCACGAACTGAGAGCCGTCGACTTCCACCTCGGCGATTCCGGCAAAGAGATATTCGGACTCGAACTGGGACGCAGCACCGAGAGCAATTTCGCGCGATACGCGAGCCTCGACGGAGGCCGCTCTTTCACTGAACTCGGCAATCTGCACGACTCCGCAGGATCGGGATTCAAGGGACATCTTGACCTGGATTTGAATCAGAAGCTTAAATGGCATTACCAGTACAGCGACATCGACCCGGAATTCGAGGGAGGCTCCTATTCGGAACGCGGTATAAGGAGAAGCGGAGCAGGCCTGCTGTTCGATGACGGCGATCTCGTCATGAAAGCCGAATACACAAGGGCGCATTCGTTCGAGAATTCCGATGAAACCGCCCTGCTCAATTCAGGCGGCGGCAGCTACAGGGCGTTGAGACTGTCCATCGGGAAAGAGTATAAAAACAGCAATCTTCAGGCCGAATACGCTCATAAGCACAACGTAACGGAAGCCCCTGCTTACAACATCGAAAAAGGAACCGACGACAGTCTGATAGTAAGGTACATAAAATACATTAACCAGAGAATGAGCGCCGGCCTGGGTCAACAGGTTTCTTTTTCCAGCGAACGCTACCACAGGTCGATGCTCGGAATTAAATATCAAATGAGAAAAGACATCAGCTTCAGCGTGGAAGCTGTAAACAGCAGCTATGGCCGCGGCGGGAAGCTGGGTTTCGAGAAAGAACTGAAACGCGGAAGGAAGCTTTACATAAACTCGTCATCCGACTGGTCGCGAACCTACGGTGAGAAGATGAACATCATCAACGCCGGCGCATCCGCTCCGCTGTCCGGCAGTTCCGACGGCTTCTTCGAATACGGCGCGGTCAGCCGCGACGATGAAACCACGATATCGAGAACACTCGGGATCAACCACAGATACGACGCAGGCGGAGAGCTCGGCATCTCAATGTCCGCGGAACGCAGCGAGGAACGGTCTTCTCTGAACGGAAGATACTTCACCAATACGGCAGGCATATCCGCAGGCCTGAACCTACCGGGCGACTCGAAAATCAGCACCGGCGCCGAATACAGGAGGAACAACGGTTCCATCGAGAAAGAACATTTCGCCTTCAATTTTCAAATAGACGATATCTACCTCGATGACGCCGAACTCTTTTCGGAATATCTCTATTCCGCATCCACCGATCTCGGGCTCGACACCACAGAATCCAAATACACAAAGGGGCTGCTCGGACTCGCTCTCAGGCCGGACCATAATGATAAAGTGAACTTTTTTGTCAAACTCGCGAGAATCCGGGAACTCAGAACATCAGCCGTCAACAGCGGCGTTCTCCCCGACGAAGTTTCGAACGTGCTCTCGTTCGAAGGCTTATTCGATGCAACGGACTCGCTTCAGATCAATGAAAAGATAGCATCCAAAACAACATTGAGCAGGCTGTCGGGCACATCCGGGAAAGTACACACCACGCTGTGGATCACCGGAATGAAATACAGGATCAGCGAAAAATGGGACACGAAAATCGAGTTCAGAACCCGGCACCAGCCGTCCCAACTCAATTACAGCAACGGCATCTCGGCTGAAACCGGCTATTACATTACGAAACACGTAAGGCTCGGAGCCGGATACAACTTTTCATCGTATTCGGACAACGAATTCGTCTCCAACAGCTACTCATACAGGGGCGCCATCTTCAGAATACAGGGCGCTTTCTGACAACATTATTCAGTCTGCTGCTTATTTCGAAATCCAACTATAACAAAACCAGCCCTTCGCGCCGGGTGAAGGTTCAGTAAATAATAATCCCGAATATGTACTCATCATACATACAGATTACCATAAATAACACTGAATACTGCATGAATGGCTTTCCTGCCCACGCGCCCGTCATTCCTGCATGCAGTCGGCAGGAATCCAGGAAACTCCGTTTAGCCTGCATTTCTCCGTGAGAAATCCGGCTTAGTTATTCTATTTTTATTCTGATAATCAATATATAATTATTTATGTTAGTCAGTATGCATTAGCCAGACAGGTCCTTTTTTAATGAACCATCCATATCATAAAACCAACAATTATCAATAGTTGAAAATTCTTAAGATGTCGGAGACATAATATAAAGGGGAAATATCAGCAATGAAACTGCAAGAGTCGTATTACGCCAAAGAATCATAATCGAATTCTATTCCGCTCATCACCTTATTAATATCGAACTCTCCCGCGATTCTCTTTCTTGCGGCTTTTCCCATTGCACGCTTCAGCTCGATATCATTTCCGAACCGAATAAGCCTTGTCGCGAATCCCGCCACATCGAATTCATTAACCAGAAAACCGGTTCTGTCATCAATAACTATCTCCGGAATACCGGCATGCCTGGTAGAAACACACGGCAACCCCGCGGCTCCCGCTTCGATCAGAACCGTCGGTGTGCCTTCTCTGTCGCCGTCCGGCGCTGTTACGGAAAAAAGCGCAAAAACGTCGGAACGCCTCATAGCCGCGAAAACCTCGTTCCGGCTCCTGTGTCCCCTGAAATTCACATGATCCTGCATCCCTTTGTCTGCGGTCCTTCTTTTGACCTCGTTTTCAAGCGGGCCCGATCCGTAAATTGACAATTCCGCGTCTACACCCGAATTGAGAAGCATGGAGAAAGCCTCTATTAGATACAACATTCCCTTTTTGGGAACCATCCTTCCGACACTCAATATTCGCAGCCTGTTTTTATCATCCTTTTCCGTGAATTCTCTTTGATGAATTGCGCCTGTATCAACCGCGAGATGATGTACCCTTATTTTTTCAAGCGGACACCCCGCCTCCGATATTGTTCTCGCCATATCATCGGAAAGTACGGATATGATCGAAGCCTCCTTGAACATTTTCCTGTATGAATCGATATAATCGGGATGATCAAGCAAAGCCGAAGCATCCACCCCGTAAAAAGAGACAACCAGTGGAATCCCAAGTGATTTCGCAACCGGGACGACCGCTGCGCCGACCGGACCATAATGCGCGTGAACGACATCGGGGCGTTTCGCGCCCAGCACGCGGGCGAAATAAACCGATCTTCCGGCAAACCTTTTGAATGCGGCATCCAGTTTCCTCGAAAATATATTTTTGCCCGCAAGCGTATATATCCTTCCGCCGAAGGGAAATATGTCCATAGATTGCAAAGGCTCATCAGTAAGAATAAAAGGCCTGTATTTTTTGTGATTCATTATCCTGTCGTAGATGAATGTTTCAGTCGGCCTCAAATAAGGCACTGTTATATGCGCAACACTTTTATTCTCATGCATAAAGACGTTTTTCCTATTTGAACAGATTGAAAACATCTGAATCTGTAAGTTTTGTATCTTTAATCAAACCTGCGGCGGTTCTTGCCTGTGCCGCCTGTCCGAGCGCCAGCCTGAATCCATTCAAAAAAACCGCATCTCCATTGAAAGCCGCCCTCAATATCCTCGGGATAATCCATTTCCTGTATTCCTTTATCATGCCATCGTCATGAATATTTTTCCACATGAAAAGAAACATGTTTTTTTGCATTATAGTCCTTATGTCCTGCTGTGAATACATCTTGCCGGCAGTTGCGGCTCCCTTGTGAATCATTTCCGCCCGGGGTTCAAATATAACTTTCCAGCCCCTTCGCAAAGCACGCCATGATATATCCAGATCCTCGTGATAGAACGGAGAAAACAAAGGATCTATCCCACCAAGTTCAAGATACTTTTCTTTGCTGAACACCGATTGGCCTCCCAGTGCATGCAGCGTTATCCCAGCGTCATCGGGATTCTTCGCCGGGAGATACCAGAAATATCCCCTGTGATATGCCGGCCTCCTTCTAGCCGCCTGCACTGTTTTACCGTCCCATTGATACACTTTTCCCGTAACCGCAAAAGCATCCGGCTCATCAAAATGCATCAGGAGCGAATCAATACACTTGGACGTGACTATCATGTCGTCATTAAGAAAAAACAAATAATCGTGAGCCGCCGCCCGAGCTCCGTCATTCAATGCGAAAATAGCTTTGTTCTCATTCAGTCTCAATATGTTAACATCAGGATAATTGCTTTTCAGATAATCGGCTGTCCCATCGGTGCCTGCATTGTCAAGCACAAGTATTTCATCTATATTTCCTCTTCCGGCCACTGCTTCAATAACCGAAGGTAGACAGGCGCGAAGAATTTCCTTGCCGTTATATGTTGGTATAAGAATACTGCACTTTCTCATTTCCGGCGCTGCCCCTGCAAAGATGATCTTCAATTCTGGAAAAACGACATCGCTTCCATTTTAACAGATTTTAGATTTTTTTATCCAAAAATCCTGATTTTCTCAAAACTCTCATCAGGGCCTCTGTAAACTTTTCCGCTTCTACGTAATCCAGATGTGAACCTTCAGCGCAAACGAAATGCTCCAGTTCAGGAATATCCCTGAAATGAATAGTAGTCAATCCGTCAATTTCCGCAAACCTGTCCCAGTACTTTTCTCTCGGGAAATTTATCATCTCGTTTTCATATACTTCACCGGAAGATACCATTCTAATAAAAACAACATCGCCGCCACGCGCTCTTAATTTCGCTGTCGCGTCCTTAACAGCGTTTAGAACCGCCTCCACCCTGTCTTCATCGAGCAGCGGACCTTTCCTCGCAAAAAACGCGGCCCATCTCAGTTTCTGAAATTCTATGTCGTAACTTCTATCGCCGTTAAACCGCATAAAAACCGTATCTTGAGATTTCCTTGCAAGAATTCGTCGCGAAACTTTCAGAGGAGACAATTCGGTTCGCATCATCGATAATCTCTTCTGTAAAAACAGCCTCATCGCTGTTTCAGGACCCAACACATACGAATGATGCCTGTATACCTCAATCCTTTCCAGCGGGCCCGCTTCCATCGTGGAAACATCCGAATATATCCATGGTGATTGTATTTCACAAATAACTTTTCCTGTAAATCTTTCATCATTCGCAAGATCGATAAATACAGGTATTGATGAACTTCCATTCATGGCGAGCTGAACAATTCTTTTGTCAGGCAACTCTTTTTCCATAATTCCTGTATTAATGCCAATCAGAAGCCTGGACGAGCCGGCAATAGCGATCACGTTTTCATCCTGAACAGCCTTCGCCCGCCGGACAACCCAGAGAGCATCGTTGTCCGGGACCGATGGAAGATAGCCGAGATACCTCCACGCAAGTTCAAGAGTGGTCATAAATAATATCGCGATAACAACCGCTGCCGCGATTATCTTCAGATAATGCCTTTCTGCAATCCTCAGCTTAGAACTGGAAGTAGATGAAAGCACGATCTCCCCCCGGCGCTGTAAATATAAGTACTATTGCCACGGCCAGAATCAATGCAAGCAACCAGCTCGGAACCTTTTTCACTGCTTCCTCGGTTGTTGTATTTCTCATGCACCATTGCGAAACCAGCATACATACCACAATAGCGATACAAAGAAGAGAATCCCTGGCCGATATAATCGTCGCCCCGAATCCATTCAGCCCAATCATCGACCTGATAACCGAGATTGCGAATCCGAAGCTTTGAGCCCTGAAAAACACCCATGCGACACACACGAGAAGATATGTAATAATCGCGCCCACAAACCTCGCTGGCGTAGTTGCGAATATTTTTATTCCTCGCGACAACCCTGCCGATAATCTTTCAGCAACCAGATAAAAACCATGCAGCGCGCCCCAGATCACAAAAGTCCACGCCGCCCCATGCCATAAACCTCCAAGCAGCATTGTTGCAATCAGCGCGAAATACATTCTTGCCGCGCCCCTGCGATTGCCTCCGAGCGAAATATAAAGATAATCCCGCAGCCATGTCGAAAGAGAAATGTGCCACCTTCTCCAGAAATCACGAAACCCAACCGCGGCGTAGGGGAAACGAAAATTGTCCGGCAACGCGAATCCGAGCACCATCCCGACACCTATAGCACAGGTGGAATAACCTGCGAAATCGCAGAATATCTGGCCTGAAAAAGCCATTGTGCCGGTCCATGCATCTATAAATCCCGGAGCAATATTTGAATTGTATATCCTGTCCACCACAGGCGCGAAAAGCCCATCGGCCATAACTATTTTTTCGAAAAGGCCAATTATAATCAATACAAATCCCCAGCCGATGTGTGTTATGGAAATCAAAGGCCGACGCTCGCACTGCGGGAGTAAATCAGCAGCTCTAACAATCGGGCCCGCCACAAGCTGCGGGAAAAAAGCGACAAAAAATGCAAAATCCAGCAAGGACGAAGCCGGTTTCAAATTTCCCCGATACACGTCAATCGTATATGACAAAGTCTGAAATGTGTAAAATGAGATACCGACAGGAAGAAATATTTCAAAAGGCGCAGGAGCATATGTGAATCCCAGTGAATTTGCCAGAGCCTGAAAGTTGAGAAGCAGAAATCCGCCGTATTTGAAGAAAGCAAGCAACCCGAGATTCGTAAAAAGACTCAATCCAAGAAGAGCCTTTCTTTTATTCCCCGAGTTCGTTGATCCCATTGCTCTTGCAGCAAACCAGTCAACCATTGTTGATATCCAGAGCAGGATTACAAACGGTGGATTCCATGCGGCATAGAAAATATAACTTGCAACAACAAGATTTATCTTTTTAACTTTCCATGGCAAAGGTATATTGTGCAATAAAATAACTATTGCGAAAAATACAAAATATATCAGTGAATTGAATACCAAACCGCTACCCTGTCATCAGAATGGCCGTTATCATTTTTTCTCGAACACAATCTGAACTCCATGAGCCCATGAAGTAAATTTGAATACCCTGTGCAGAGACTCAATAAAAACCAGCGCCGACAGAAGGAATGGATGCCTGTCGAAAATCATGCTTCCGCTGAATACCGAAGCTTTTATCGTTTCAATCGGAAACAACCCCGATTCCGCCGCGCTTTTGATATATCCCCGGAGACTCATTTCCGAAACATGCCCGTGCCCGTATTCAGGATCATCATATTTACTGATTTCAGATGATAGTTTCGTACCGCCGTCATAATATCTCTTTTTAAGGCTGCCTCCACTGATTTTATCCATTATGTTTGAAATACTTTTGAATATTCCGTTTTTCAGCGGAGACGTAAAAATCATTTTGCCCCCACTTTTCAAGACTCTCGAAATCTCAGACATCCCGGCAGGGAGATCCTCCAGGTGCTCCATCACATCCGAACACAGCACTATCTCAAATGTCGCGTCGTCAAAGCAAAGCCCCGTCTCAATATCGCTTATTATAAAATCACAATTGTCATATCCCGGTATATATTTCTTAAAGGATACAGGAAACTGTAATTGACCGGGATTTATATCTATTCCCACATAATCAACGTTCGGGTCTTTATCAAGCTCTGAATTCAGCATGAATATATGATTCCCGTATGCGCACCCTATATCAAGAATCCTTATATATTTCACTCCGCTTTCTCTGAGCCTTTTTACTTCATCTTTAACAATCCTGAATATATTCTTATTCCGGTCTCTATCCATCCATATCGTCAACAGGGAATAATCACGCTCATGCTGATACGCTATACGATTCTCAAGGCTGGGTCTGAACACATCGCCTTCCCTTAAAAGAATCTCTCTCAGGTTCCTGTCCATTGCTCTATTCCCGATATCGATATTCTATCATTTTCCGTTTGCGCAGAATCAACAACCGGAATAATCCATCCTGATAAACATGTTGTTTACTTACTAACCTCATCGTAAACTTTCATTATCGACTCCGCCACTATCTTTTCGTCGTAATCCATAACACGATTTCTCGCACCGCGTACAAGTTCGTTCCATAATAATCTATCGTCTGCAACCTTCAGTATCTTATCGCTGAGCCCTTTCGCATCGCCCGGCCTGAAAAAAAGGCCGCTTTCACCCTCCCTGATAATTTCCAGAGGGCCTCCGGCAGAAGCTACAATAACCGGCACGCCAACCGACATCGCCTCCAGAACAGCAATACCGAACGGCTCGGCATGCGAGCATAAAACAAACATATCCGAGGCGGAAAGCAAACTCCTGACATCTTTTATATAACCGGCAAACCTCACCATATCGTTCACATATAGTTTTCTTGCCTTTGCTTCGAGCTCTATGCGCAAAGGCCCGTCTCCCGCAACCAGGATATAAAAATCATCCCTGCCCGCTTTCCTGAGTTCAACCGCCGCTTCGAGCAGACAGTCCAGCCCCTTTTCAGGTACAAGCCTCGAAAGCGTAACAACCAATTTCCTGCCCGGCGGAACCCCGTACCTGTCCCTTATGATATCTATTTCTTCAGGCAGAAGACCCTCTTTGAAAGGCCCTTCAAGAATATCTACGCCATTCGGTATAACAATTCCTTTGTCACCGACGCAGCCTTCTCTGGATTCAACGCCTTTCCTTACGGCATCGGAAACAAATATTATTTTCTTCAATCGGCGATTCATTCTTTTATACATATTCAGATACGCCGTGTACTTTAATCGAGACCGTAATGTCGAGTACCTGTCTTCTATGAAATGCCTCGTTGAAATTACAGGCACGCCATCAGCTACAGTTGAAGCCGCGAGAGACAAAAAGGTGCTTATTCCAAGATGTGCATGAATAATTGCTACGTTATTCTGATTTATAAGCCGTCTGATTGCAATTATTGTTCCAGTATCGGCAACATTTGTGAACGGCATCTCAACCACCGGGATGTTTTCCTTCTTGAGTTCGGAAAAAAACATCTCGCCGCCTGGTGCCGCCACCAGCGGGGTAAATCTTTCAGGATCAAGCTTTCTCGCGGTTGCAAGTATGTTCCTCTGTGTTCCATAAAAATCTGAATAGCAGACAGTATATAAAACAGTTGAAGGCATGGGATCACAATCCCATTTCAAGAGGAGTATGCCGTATATCCAGAGTACTCAGCATTTCAGCCCATTCCGCACTGGCAGGCTCGTTATCTTCAATATATATAGTAGCTGGATACATCGCCAGAAATACGGCAAATAACAAGCCTAGCCCCCTGATCAACTGATACGCAAATATATTCGCCATACCATAAGAAACCATTGTTGAAAATAATGCAACGTATATAGAGTGATAATATGTATTTGTCGTCTTACCAATTCTCCTGATTATATTGATGTAAAAAGAACCTAATATCATCAAGAGAAAACACATAGCCAATATTCCGCGCTCGCTTCCGATATGCAGATAGAGATTATGAATTTCGCCATTCGATGCCTCATCGTATTTTTCAATTACATGATAACTATTATTTGCAAGGCCGACCCCGAATAGCGGATAAGTTGTCAATGTTTCATACGCAATCTCATATTGCCTGAGATGGTTTTTAGACGAAGTATCCTCGATCCTCGGAATAGAATAAATTCTTCCAATATATCTTGGTGGCGCTATGAATGCCAGAAGCAACAAGCCCAAAATGATAAGAGAAAATACTTTCAGGAACTGAACCATTCCCCTTATCTGGGCGGACAAAACGATTCCGACTATTGTCCCGATCCACGCACCTCTGGAGAAAGTCAATCCTATTACTATTATGTTAAGCGCCAGGGCAAGATAGTAAAACAATTTAGCCCTTTGCTCTTTTCTACCGACCGCCAGATTGAAAATAAAAGGTATCATCATCGCATGATACGTGCCTGTTCCGTTGAAATGCCCTATGGGACCATATATCCTTATTTCCCCGCCTCCGAGAGAAACATACTGGTAGATGCTGTATAGCGACAATAATATACTCGACATAATCAATGCCTGAATCAACGAGTCGAGGATGTTTTTCTTTGAGATGACAATAAGTGAAAGATAATAACAGAAAACGAAATATTCCAGTGTCTGCGTTATCTCCGCCATTCCTTTTGCCAGATTCCTGCTGCCGGCGAACGATACGAGGCTCATAAATATGAAAAAGAAAATCAGCTTGTCCAGAAAACTTGAAATCGGTCGTTTCTCCCGCCCGGTAATCAATCTGCCGAAAAGAATAACAATAAGAATTATTAAATATGCGTCTCCGACAGTGAAAAAGAACTTCATGTTCGGTATTGATAACTTCACCCATGGTATTACGAAAATAAAGAGTATGTATGATAGCTGAAAGTTGAAGAATGTAACCAGCAATCCAAGAACTATAAGTGCAAATGCTCCAAACATCATTGACGAATTAAGGTCATAATCCGCACCGCCCATGAAATTCTGCACAATGAAATTCAGAACAAAAAGACAAACCACAAGCCAGAATATAATATTCACATGCTTAGGAGAAACAGAAACTGAATCATTGTCAAACAATATATTTGTCTCCCTCTGGTTTGTCCCCTTCCTTCTTGCCTACAAATTCCCTTATTAAAGGAAAACTCAACCTTATATCCACTGACTTACCTGACATCAGCTCGCTAACTTCAATCTGCATGCCCGCCGCCCTTATTGATTCCACAATATCCGCTATCATGCCAATACAAAAATCTATTCTTCCAAGACTCGCCGGATCATATTTGTAAACAATCTCTGATTCCGGCACCTCGCTATGACTGTGTTTTACCTTGTGGAACTCCGGCATTGATTCAATAAGCTCTCTTGTCTGATCGAGATCATATTTATTCCTGTATATCTGTTCCAGGAGATCAATCTGCTTTTTTTCGCTTGCGATCTGAGCAATGAGTCTTGCCTGATCAAGAGTTATAAGCTTTGATACCACAGCTTTCTTCACAATCTGTGGAAGCTGCAACATCCATAACCTTGCTTTTATTGAATCTACATCCTTGCCGACACGATCTGCGACTGCTTCTACCGAACCTCCCTGTTCCTCCATAATCCTGTTATATGCTTCAACAGTCTCCATCTCATCCAGCTGCTCCCGCTGGAGGTTCTCGATAAATGCGATTTCGACCATGTCCTGGTCATCCAGTTGTCTTATTATTGCGGGAATCGTTTTCAGATCGATTAACTTTGACGCCCTGAGACGCCTTTCACCTGCGACAAGCTCGTATCCGCTGCCGAACCTTCTGACGATTATCGGTTGAATAACGCCCTGCTCTTTTATCGACCGGGCCAGCTCATCCAGTTTCTTCTGATCAAAATTTCTTCTGGGCTGATATGGGTTTACCGATATTGAATCAACAGGTATATCGACAACAGACTTCTTGCCCTCTTTTTCAACTATGCTTTTAACAAACCGTTCGAGCATTACCCCGTCGGCCCTTACTCAGCGTTTCAACTTAACGCGTTTTCGCCTTTGTCGGCTTCCGTATCCATAACCGCCGTAATAGTAATAATAATAGTAATCCGGACTTGAAACTTCTATGTTATTGAGCGCTACTCCAATTATCGGAGTCTTGGTGCTTTCTATCATGTATTTGACCTGCAAAGCCTCATCCCTGTTGATTCTGCCTGAATTAATAACGAATAGAACACCATCTAGAACCTGTGAAAGAACAACCGAATCAATAACATGTATCGAGGGCGGACTGTCAAACATCACAATATCGGCCTTTTTCTCGATACATCTCAGGAAGGAAAGCATCCTCTCGGATCTCAGCAGTTCAATCGAGTTTGCAGGCAGTGGCCCGGAAGGAATGATACTCAACCCTTTTACGCCGACCGGCTGAATCAATCTGTCTACAACCACATCCATGAAGGATTCTTTAGGCAAATGACCGCTGACCGTCAGATCAGATACCGCAATCTCCGCTTCGAGTTCTCCGGTGAGTATGGAACTGATACCAAGCGAATTATCCACCCCGAACATCCTGTGAAGCATCGGGCGTCTTAAATCCGTGTCTACTACAAGAACCTTTGTCCCCTCCTGCGCCATCGATATTGCAAGGTTCGCCAGTGTTGTGGATTTACCTTCATCAGATTTTGAACTCGTTACCAGAAGCGTCTTTATCGGAGGATCAAGGCAGAACAATTGCGTAAAGAAACTCAATCTTCTGTACGCTTCAGCTATCGGTGACTTCAGCGGAACATCCGTTATCAGCTTGTTGATTGTCTCCGCACTGTATGGAACAGACCCTAAAACAGGCAAATTCAGATAATTCTTAACATCATCGCTCGTTCGGATCGTTTCTTCAATTTCTTCAAGCAGGAATGATAAACCTATTCCAATAACAAGCCCAAGTATTATAGCTATTATCAGGTTCTTCTCGCGATTCGGGCTTATATGACGGCTTGGCACCTGGGCCTTGTCGTATACTCTTACGTTAACATCCAGCTGAATCTGCTCGATCTCCGCCTGCTGTTGCTGTTCATAAAGAAGAAAAAATAATTTTTCAGCTACTTCTTTCTCGCGCAACAGCCTTGAATATTCATACTGCATCTTTGGATATTGCATCTGCTCGCGTTTCAGCCTGTCTATTATTGCATTAAGATTCGCAAGCTTTGTTCTTAACATAAGAAGCTTTGTTTGCATTTCGACAAGAAATGTTTTCTCCGCAGTTAAATCCGATGGAGAGACATATTTCCCGTTCACTACATCATTCGCATACTTCTCAAGCTTGTTTTCCAAACGATTAATTCTACTGTCTAGTTCCTTTACAACAGGGTGATTAGGTTTGTATTTTATCAACAACCCTGCTCTTTGCCCTTCAAGTTCCGACAATTGAAGCCTGAAGTCTGTGATAAGACGGCTATCCATGAGAACATCTGTGTTCTGAACTATAGTCAGCTGCTTGTCTCTGAAAAGATTTTGAAGACTATTTATCTGTGTCTCCATTTGCTTAATTTCCAGCTCTGCGGAAATCTTGTCGGACTCTGACAACATGATGAGTTCATTTCTGCTCTTCATCTCTTCATCGAGCATAATGACTCCCTGTTCGAGGTTAAACTGGAATATCGCCTGTTCCTTTTCCGCGAGCGACATTTCAGCATTTTTCAACTGTTGCTTGATGTAATCGATGGTTTCTTTAAATGTCTGATCCGCGAGTTCTTTGCTGATCTCTTCAAAAGCATAAGCATATGCATTGGCGACTTCCGCGCAATACTGAGCGTTTCCAGACCTTACAACAACAGATATTATCCCGGTATCTTCATCGCTTGTAATGAGAACACCGCCCAGTGTGCTGAGAGATTTCTTTTCGTCCCATCCAAGCTTTTCGCCGGCTCTTATGATGACGGACTGGCTCTTCATAAGTTTCTTCTGAGTTTCTACACTCAGCGGCGCAGACATCGGCCCCCTGCCGTCGGTCATCATTATGATCTGATCGGGCTGATCCACCAGTATCTTTGAAGTCGCCTGATAGACCGGCTTCAAGTAAAGAAAACTGAATACAATGCTCACGATCAGAAACACAAGTACACATGTTGCTATTACGAATTTGCGCTTCCAGATAATTACTAGATAGTCACGAATCTCCACTTAGTTCCACCACCGTATCTTTTATCCGCAATTTTTGGACTTGGTCAGGTGCCGATTTTCCATGAATTAAGGTATTCAACCTGTTTGGGCGTCAATTTGTCAATACTTACACCCATTGATTTCAATTTCAATTTTGCTATGTTTTTATCTATATCCGACGGCACTTCATAGACCTTCTTGTTTAAAGATGCTGCGTTCTTCGCCATAAACTCGGAACACAGGGACTGGTTTGCAAACGACATATCCATAACACTTGCCGGATGTCCCTCCGCCGCTGCCAGGTTCACAAGCCTTCCATCTGCTATCAGCATTATTCTTCTTTTGTTTTTCATAACATGTTCAACGACAAGAGGTCTGACTTCTTTTCTGGAGACGGCAAGTTTTCTCAGGCCTTCCGTGTCGATCTCGACATTGAAATGACCCGAGTTGCAAATTACTGCCCCATCTTTCATTTTTACAAAATGTTCAGGCCTCAAAACGTCAATATCACCTGTAAGTGTTACAAAAACATCTCCTGTTGACGCGGCTTTGCTCATCGGCATAACCTCGAAACCATCCATAACAGCTTCGAGAGCAGGCAGCGGGTCCACTTCGGTCACGATCACATGTCCGCCGAGTCCGCGCGCTCTCATCGCCACTCCTCTTCCGCACCATCCATAACCCGATACAACAACCTTTTTCCCGGCTATCAGAAGATTTGTCGCCCTGATTATACCATCAAGCGTGCTCTGCCCTGTTCCATACCTGTTATCGAAAAAATGCTTTGTGCAGGCATCATTCACCGCAACTATAGGATATTCAAGCTTGCCTTCCAGCTCGAGCGCTTTCAGCCTGATTACACCCGTCGTTGTTTCTTCAGTACCACCGATTATGTTTTTAAGAACTTCTCTTCTTTTTCCATGAATTGTAGCGACAAGATCCGCTCCATCATCCATTGTTATTCTTGGTTTCGCATCAAGCACCGCATTTATATGCTCGTAGTATTTCTTGTTATCTTCTCCTCTTATCGCGAAAACCGATATTTTGTCATGTTTGACAAGTGATGCTGCAACATCATCCTGCGTGCTCAGAGGATTCGAAGCGCAAAGCATTACTTTTGCGCCTCCAGCTTTAAGCGTTCTGCAAAGATTGGCGGTCTCCGTTGTAACATGCAAACATGCCGCCAGTGTCAGCCCTTTAAGCGGTTTCTCTTTCTCAAACCGGCTTTTTATAAGTCTCAGAACGGGCATCTCTCTTTCCGCCCAGTCTATTCTCTTTTTCCCTTCATCTGCCAGTTTGATATCCGCAATGTCGTATTTCTTTGTAGTTTTCTTCCGTGTTGCCAATGTAAAAACCTCCGCTACTTATTAAATCAGCCAATTAAGCTGTTTATATCCTTAAAAATCCAGTGGTTGAAAGCTGGTTGCTTCCCTGAAATTGCCTGCCCTGGCAAGCAATTCTCCGCTGGTGATATTCCTGAACTTATCTATGCTGAAATCCTCACAGCAAAACGAAGCCGTCGTGCTTCCCGCAACGATAGCCTGCTTGAGAGTTTCATCGTTCACCGTTCCTTTTGATGCAAGATACCCTATAAATCCGCCGGCAAACGAATCGCCGGCGCCGGTCGGGTCTTTTACCTCATCAATCGGGTATCCCGGAAACGCGAAGAATGAATCCCGGGTAAACATCATCACTCCGTGCTCACCCTTTTTTATGATTACTATCTTCGGCCCCATTTCAAGAATCTTTTTCGCCGCTTTCTGCAACACCGTCTCGCCGGTAAGCATTCTGGCTTCTTCGTCATTTACCAGTATTGCGCCTATCCTGCTTATAACTTCATCCAGCGCTTCTCTTGAAGCATCAATCCAGAAATTCATCGTGTCCGCAATTACAAACTCGAGGTTCCGGCACTGGTCAAGCACCTTCAACTGTAACGCCGGATCTATGTTTGCAAGAAAAAGAAAGCTCGAATCCCTGAAATTTTCCGGAAGCACCGGATCAAATTCCTGTAATACGTTCAATTCGGTGATAAGCGTTGTACGAATATTCACATCCGTTTCGTACCTGCCTGCCCAGAAAAAGGTTTTGCCTTCTTTTCTCTCAACACCGCTTACATCTATGCCGCGTTCTTCTAATATCGACAAATATGTGTCGGGAAAATCCGAGCCGACAACCCCCACCAGCCTCGGTCGCTCAAAAAAACTTGCGGCATAACCCGCAAAAGTCCCTGAACCACCCAATACCCTTTCTGTTTTCCCGAAAGGGGTCTCTACCGAGTCAAACGCTACTGTCCCTACTATTAATAAACTCATTCGCATAGATTCCATAAATTAATACTTATCTGAACGATAAATTTATTATATTCTCCAGTATTTTTCAATGTTTTTTACCAATTACAGTTATTTGTTAAATATACAAATATTGATAAATTTCACCTTTTTGCTCAATTGCATCTAATATTGACACATTTTATCATTCAGGATACGATTCCGTTTACATCTTTAGGGGGGGAAAAATTGTGAAGTATTTATCGACAAATTACTGGGTTCATTTCTTTGCTGCCGGAACACTCAGTTTCAGCGGTTTCGTTTCCCTTTTCATCATTTCTTTCACGGAATCATGCTGTTTTATTATTCCACCTGATCTTTTCTTGCCTTTCCTGGCTTTTAACAAAACTTTTGAATATTTGCTGTTTATTGTGCTGTTCACTTCCTTTGCATCTGTGTGTGGCGCGGCGTTCGGATACTTCATCGGACAAAAAGGCGGTCAGCCCCTTCTTCATAAATTCTTCAAAAAAGACAAAACCGACAAAGTGGAACACCTGTTCCAGCAATATGATATCTGGGCTATAGGCATTGCAGCTTTCACACCTATCCCATACAAGGTTTTTACGATCTCAGCAGGGGTATTCAATCTTCATTTTATCAGGTTCATGCTGGTTTCAGCTATTGCCAGAACAACACGTTACATGCTGATTGCTTTCATCTCATTTTATTTTCTGAACAAGCTGAACATGACCCCCGATGAGGTCGAACTTTATCTTCACGGCCCACAGTTCAAGCTTCTCACCATTGGAATTGCAACAGGCGTCATTTTGATTTATTTTATTTACAGAATGATTAAAAAACGCGGTAAGAATTCCGCGCAGCCTGCATAACTGAACAGTAGCAGTAAAACATGAAAAACAATAAAAATATTCTCTTGTTTTCGTTTGTTTTATTCTGTGTCCCATTTTTCCTGAATGATTTCTCCAACATTTATGTCAAAGACTGGCGGCTCTGGCTTTTCATTGATTACACTGCTGTAAAGCTGCTACCGTTCATTCTTTTCATCCGGCTGGTGAAAACGAAAACCGCAACGATTGCCGATTTCGGCTTCGGCACACACAGAATCCCGCTGTCGTTAATCATCATATTGTTTGCATACCCGGTATGCGGACTGCTGATTGACCAGTTGCTGTACAATGTTCTCGAAAACCTGATTCCGGGCACCCGAATCGGGACATACACTCCCATAACTAATAAAGTTTTCGACTGGATAGACCTTACTTTCGGGCTTGCCATGGTCGCGTTTTTCGAAGAGTTGATCTTCCGGGGATTCGCATACAGGGTAATTTCTGATCGAGTAAAAAATCCGGTCTGGATTATTATTATATCTTCAACGATTTTCGGTCTGATACACTGGTCGCTCGGTGTGCCCAATATCATAACAGCCGGTCTCATCGGAGCTGTTTTCATGTACTGCTATGTAATCCATCGCAACATCGTCCCGCTGATAATCGTTCATTTTCTGATAAACTTTCTTTCTTTCGCCGGTATTCTTCCGCCGGATATTTTCGATTTTATTCTTAAATGACTTCTATTCGGTTGAAACAAGCTCTAATAAGATAAATAATATAATAATGATCAACCTGCTTTCTCAACATTGCAGGTTAAAATCATGAAGCCGGATTCTCCTGAGGAGAATGTCTTCCGGCGGGGCGAGGTCTCCCGAGACCCCAATCCTTCGTTTTTCGAAGGCGCGGCGAGTGAGTGGTGAGGGAGCATACTGTGCGGTATGTAACCGAGCCCGAACCGATGCCGCAACGCAGCAGGACAGGTGTTATCATGGTTTTCCGGATTTCTCACAGTGAAATCCGGGGTAAGCGTTGTTTCAGCGTCAGGGAGGATTACGCATGGAGATTAATGTAGCTTACGGGAAAGGACACCTTGCTATAAATGTTCCGGACAACAATCTGTCCGGTGTTTACAGGAAGAAAAAAATGCCGGTGAAGGATAACCCGGAACAGACTGTAAGGGAAGCGCTCTCTTCACCTATCGGGACGAATCCTCTGCGCGATATAGCAGCAGGCAAAAAAACAGCCTGCATCGTCGTCAATGACGTCACAAGGCCGGTCCCGAACAAACTCATTCTGCCGCCGATGATCGAAGAACTGCTCGCTGCCGGTGTGCCCCGCGAAGGGATTTTCATACTAAACGCAACAGGCACCCACAGGCCGAATGAAGGCGACGAAATAATCGAACTGATAGGAGAAGAAACGGCTTCTCAATATGCGTTTTACAACCATAACTGTTTCGACGACGACATGCACCGCCATGTGACCACTACCGCATCGGGCACGGAAGTTTATCTCGACATACGGTATCTCGATGCCGAAGTAAAAATTCTCACCGGGCTTATCGAACCCCACTTCATGGCGGGCTACTCCGGCGGCAGAAAAGCAATCTGTCCCGGAATCGCATCGATAAAAACCGTTCACAGGATTCACAGCCCGTACTTCATGGAGATGCGCAATGCCGCTAACTGCGTGGTCGGCGAGAATCCCCTGCACCAGGAGCTTAAAGGAATCGCTGAGAAAGCCGGAGTGGATTTCATTCTCAATGTCGTTATCGACGAAGACAGAAAACTGTGCGGCGTTTTCTGCGGACATTTCAATAAGGCTCACCGCGCAGGAATAGATTTTGCGATTCAGTACGATATGGTGGAAGCCGATAAAAAAGCCGACATCGTTGTGACATCCAGCGCTGGATACCCGCTCGATAAAACCTATTACCAGACCATCAAGGGAATGGTGGGCGCGCTGAACGTTGCGAAAGATGGAGGAACGGTTATCATCGCTTCTGAGTGCAGCGAAGGAATGGGCAACGACACTTTTGTCGAATGCCTCAAGAAGTATAAAGAAATCGGGGATATCGATAAATATATTGAATATATAAGCAATGAAAATAATTACACGCCGGATCAGTGGCAGGTTGAGAAATTGCTTGAGGCTCTAAGGAAAGTTAACATAACTCTCGTTACAGAAGGCCTTTCCGCAGTAGAAAAAGAATTCGCGGGCGTGGATACCGCGCCGACGCTTGATGACGCGCTCGAAAAAGCGATAGCGGAACACGGAGCGGATGCGGCTGTCGCAGTTATTCCGGAAGGGCCTTATGTTATCCCATGCGTCGCGTGCAGCGATTGCTGAAAGGAACCTGATATGACAGGAAAAATACTTTTTTCGTTTTGCGCGATTTTATCAATTTTCATTTCCGCCTGCTTTGCCGCCGAACAGACACCGCAGCAGGCGCTTCTCGCCGAGCTGGGTTGCGAAAAAGCGCTTATCATGAACGGCGACGACCTCGGCAGGTCGAAATGGAGCAACGAGGGCATACTGAAAGCTTTTCGCGAAGGAATACTCACGAGCACCAGCCTTATGACCGCAAACCTTGCCGCTAATGAAGCTTATGAGCTGATAAAACAGAACCCCGATCTCGATGTCGGAGTTCACTTCGTGCTCGCCCGCGACGACGCGCCGGGAAACCTTTTTCCCCCGCTGTCACCCATAGATAAAGTTCCGCATCTTGTTGGTGACAAAGGATATTTCATTACTGATATCAACTGGCTTATCGCCAATGTCCCAAAAAAAGAAATGGGCATTGAGCTTTCCGCCCAAACACTTGCTGCTTATGATCACGGTGTAGACGTAACACACATGGACTGTCACAAAGGGTTCTATCACCTTTACGATAAAAAATCCGTTTCAGTGGCAACAAAACTCGCCGCGAAGTATGATCTGCCGATCCGGTGGACCGGGAGAACAACGGATGCGGTGTTGAAGAAAAACGGAATCATCGTCCCGGATTTCACCACTATGGTAAACATGAGAGACCCCTATGAATCAAAGAAGGAAAAGTTTCTTAAAATGTTATCCGACATGAAACCCGGAATAACGGAAGTCGTGTTCCATCCCGCAACCGGCGGGTTCTCCGAAGATGAAGCCCGGGACCGCATGGGCGATCTCGCGCTGGCTCTCGACCCCGACGTCAGAAACGCAATCGAGGAAAACGGGATATGCCTGCTGGGTTACCGCAGGGTAAGGGATTTCCAGAGAAAGTGGAGACAGCAGCATGCCGGTGATTGAAATCATTCAGGGAGTTCATGCGGTTGGCGGCCCTGATATAACGGGACCGAACGACGCCTTCAGTTATCTCGTGGATATCGGAACCGAGCTGGTTCTCATCGACACCGGCGCGAGTTCCGATGCCTCGGCGATTATGAACAATATAAGGGAAGCCTGCAGAAGACCCGTCCGGCTTACCCACGTTATTCTGACTCATAACCACATCGACCACATAGCCGGCGCGGCAGACATACGAAGGCAGACCAGCGCAAAGATCAGCATTCATGAACTGGACGCCGAAGCCGTTATTACAGCCGACCCGGAAAGAACCGCAGCCTCATGGTATGGAACCGCCCTGCAGCCCCTCCGCGTCGATACCGCTTTGCAGGGACCCGGCGAGCCTTTCAATTTCGGGAACGGTTCTCTGTCATGGATTCACACTCCCGGGCACACCCCCGGCTCGATCAGCGTGATTTTTGAAAAGGACGGAAAAACAATACTTTTCGGGCAGGACATCCACGGGCCTTTCATGCCCCAGTTCAATTCGGATGTCGATCAGTGGCGAGCTTCGATGCACCGGCTTCTGTTGCTGAAACCGGACATACTGTGCGAGGGACACTACGGAATATTCAAACCCGCGGACCGCGCTACGGCATTTATCGAAGATTTTCTTAACAGGCTCTGAACGCTACAGATCCAAAACCGGCCCTGCCCCGATCACAAATCTGCCCCTGTAATATTTCTTCCTGATATCCAGAGATTCCTCTTCCGCCCACTTTTCAAGCCCGGCGTTTTTTATCCTGCAAAGATTGAATACCTTCATGTTGTGAGGATATCTGTCACAGCCGTCCACCATAGGCTGTAGCTTCGAACAGGGGAATTCGCCGCAATCACAGCAGAACTCGTGTCCCTTTTCAGCCGCGCAATTGAATGTAGCGCATCCCGGCAGACCGATCACCTTTCCCTTCACCGCCCTGCATCCCCTGCACGGCAGCGCGCTCTCACTCATGCCGAACTTATCCACCATCATTCTGATTATTTCATCAGTCGCGTTTTCCGAATACAACGGGCAGTTGAAACAATCCAGCCCGCATGGAGCTGTAAGCTCTTTATAATCTGTCATTTGCCTATTCCCCCGCCCTCTTGTTCAGCCACTGAATCGCGCCCGCTATGATATCTTCCTTTTCGAACTCGTTGAACACTTCGTGGTAAAGCCCGTCATAAAGAATGAACTCTTTATCATCCGAAGAAATCTTTTCATAAAATTCTTTCGCTGCAGGCGGTGAACAAAGTTTGTCGCTACCGCCATGCAGGAAAAGCACGGGATGTTTAAACTCCGCCGCGCGTGAAAGAAGATCTTCCATGGCCCAGAAAAATTCACGCGCGAATCCGACCGAGTTCACCTTGAACACGAGCGGATCATTTATGTAATCCTGCACCACTTTTTTATCCCTGCAAATATCCTCCGGCGGAATCTCGCCCGGCACTGTCAGGCCCGGAACTACTTTCGCAAGCGCGAGCCCCAGCTTGAGCTTCAACGGGTTAACCTCGAACCCCTGCCTGATCGGTATCCCCGAAAGAACCAGACCGCTTATGCCGTCACCGTACTTCAGCGCATACCTCGCGGAAATCAGCGACCCGTTGGAATGCCCGAGTACAAACAGTTTCTTATTCCCGTTTTTTTCCTGAACCATCTTCCTGAACAGATGGAGATCATCAATGTAATCATCATACCGACCTATATGGCCCCTTTTGCCGACCGATTTGCCGTGGCCCCGATTATCCATCATGTGGAACGAATAACCGCTCCCGACAAGCTTCTCCTCGATATGGGAATACCGCCCGAAATGCTCGGCAAACCCGTGAACACACAGAACCGCCGCTTTTGAATTTTCGGGGATGTTTTCCCTGTATCTGAATCTTTCACTTTTCGAGTTTCTGAAATATTCCACTTTTTCCATATCTGTTCCCCCCGGAATTTTCGAGCCTGTCGATCAAGATTATTTCAATTATTCCCAAATAGCAAGAGCGGGAAGCTTCACGCCCCCCGCTCGAAAAATCATATCCTATACAATTATCTTCTCATTTTTTGTCTGAAAGGGTTCTGTTCTTGAAGAAATCCTCCCATTCCTGGTCCGGGGGATTCGTGTTGAGTTTCAGGTCGGAGAAGAACATTACCGTTACGATTCCCGTTTCTTCATACTCGATCATTCCGTTGAACATATTCGTCGCCGGATCGATGAACGTTTCTACTTTTGTGATTCCTTTATTAGACGCGAGATCCTTCGGGACCATAGTCAGCTTATAGATATTTCCAGTCTGGCTTACACCACTCTTGAATGAAAGCCTGTTTGTTTTTTCATTTAGATCAAAATCTTTCTTCGTATAAAGAGGAGCCATCGAAACCGTTACTTCCCCATCTTTGAAATAATGATCGAATCTCTTCATCGTGTTTCCGATCGAGAGATCGACCAGCTCGTTGCCCCTGAGGTCACGAAGCTCATCGAGTGTCTGATGATAAACTTCTTTTCTCGATGCGATCATCAGGAGTTTCATGGCGCCCTTCCATACCAGAGGTATGGGAAGTTTTTTGAACTGGCTGTTTGTCAGGTAGGGAAATACGATGTAGACAGTATCTTTATCCCTGTGGCCGTAATTGAAAGTAGTGCCGTGCGCATATTGAAGCATATAAGCGACGGCTTTATCAATCATCGTTCCATTTTCAGTGTCCTCATTCAGTGACTGATCATAGGTAAACAGAATCTTGTCGGGTTTTTTGAACTTGATCCCGAAAACCCTGTAGTCCCAGTCTTCTTTGTCACCGGGCTCACAGTTATCAGGGAAATTCTTGATATACGTGTCCGTCCTGTATGTATAAGAAAACAGCTTGCATTCATAAGACGTGATATCGTTATCCCATGTAGTCTTGGCTTTTGCCCATAATTCTTCTCCCGAAATATCCTGGGATACCGCCTGTTGATTTACAGCAAAAAACACAGCAAACAGAAAACTTAATAAAAATCCGGCTATCCACCTGTTGCGATTCATACTACTACCCTCCGATGAATTTGATATGGATACTTCAAGAATTCCATAAGGAATTCATTTTGACCCCTTTGTTCAGGTACAGATTTCGTTTTCCCGGTCAATTAACTTCATCGCCGGTCATGATACTTTACAAATCTTAACCATTCAACCATTATTTCACAACAATTTTTTTCCTTGCCATAACAATGGCACGAAAAGCGTAAAAGCCTACAGCTTCATCAATAATAATTTCTGGTCGATAGCAGCTTTTCGAACCGCTTCGGCACTCTCATGCCGATAAATTCACTTCCAGAATGCTTTTTCTATTGATTTGGAAGGATAAATAATTTAGAATTAAAAATTGATTTTTATGCAGTTATGCCAACAAAATTTTTATATATGATGAGGTTGTCAGTATGTTAGGAAACACGACAGGAAGAATGTTCAGAGTTACAGCATGCGGAGAATCATACGGGAAAGCGCTTATGATCATCTGCGACGGGGTTCCTCCCGGAATAGAGTTATCCAATGAAAGTATACAGGAAGAAATGGATAAAAGAAGGCCGGGAACAAGTCCAATCGACTCGCCGAGGCTCGAAACGGATAAAGTTGATATCGTGGCCGGCATAAGAGACGGTTTTACAACCGGAGCGCCTGTAGGGCTGATAATTTACAATGTAGACAGACAGGACATCCATGTTGAGCAATATCGACAGGTCAAGGACCTTGTAAGGCCCGGGCACGCGGAATACACGTTTTTTGTCAAATACGGCAAGTTTGCCGACTGGTGTGGCGCAGGCAGGGCAAGCGGACGTGAATCTGCATGCAGGGTTGCAGGCGGCGCGGTCGCACGCAAGATCCTCGAAAAAGAAGGAATCCAGGTAATCGCGTACACGAAAGAACTGATGGATATAAAAATGCGCGATGACCTCAGCTTCGAAGAAAAACAGGGCAAGAGACATAACAACGATATCAGGTGCCCCGACGAGGATGCCGCTGAAAAAATGTTCGCACGCTGTCTTGAGATAAAAGAAGAAGGCGATACCGCAGGCGGCATTATCGAAATCATTGCGCGAGGCGTCCCGGCAGGACTGGGCGAACCTGTTTTCGACAAACTTGAAGCCGACCTCGCAAAGGCTTTGATGAGCATAGGAGCAGTAAAGGGAGTCGAAATAGGCGCGGGTTTCGGGCTCACAAAGATGAAAGGCTCCCAGAGCAACGACATCCCCTATCTTGAAGACGGGAAAGTCAGGTTCAAAACCAACAGGTGCGGCGGGTTCCTCGGAGGCATATCAAATGGAGAGGATCTCGTATTAAGAATTGCCGTTAAACCGACTGCAACCATCTCAATAGATCAACAGACTGTTAATATGAAAGAAATGAAGGAAGCAACACTCGGCGCAATAACCAGGCGGGATCCTACTATCTGCGCGCGAATAAATCCCGTTGCCGAAGCAATGACCTGTATAACCATCCTTGACCATCTTATGATGTTCCGCGGATATAAAAATGTTGCAAAAATTGATAATCCGTGGGATGCTGATAAGTAATACTGGAGGGAAATATGGGGGCGGCCGACATCTCAAGGAAAAGCATCCTTGTTGTGGATGACGAACAGGATGTCCTGGATTTCATTTCTGATGTTCTGGATAAGGAATACAATGTCCTGACCGCTCTCAACAGTTCGAAAGCTTTCAGTATCCTGGAAGAAGTTAACATTGATCTGGTCCTTCTGGATTATTCTCTCCAGAAGGACGATATCGATGGCCTGGAAGTTCTCAGAATTCTGAAAACAAATCCAGAAAACAAATCGCTTCCGATCTGCATGGTTACATGTACTCCCGTCCGAATCAAGGGGAAAGACGCAAACAACTTTGGGGCGAGCGATTATCTTGAAAAGCCATTCCACATCGAAACCCTTCTTAATAAAGTCGAAAAACTTCTATCTGATTAAGGAATCCTTATATGATCGGTACCATCCTGCTCGATGCATTCGGAACCCTTTTCGACACCTCTGAACTGCATGTCGAGGCGACGAAGAGAATTCTGGACAACCATAACCTCGATATCGACCCGTCCGATTTTCACACCAAATGGGACGAAATAATTGTTGACCAATGGAAAGGTTATAACTTCAAAATGTTGTGGCCTATGTTCGAAGAATGCCTCGAAAAAACATTCAGGTTCTATGGCGTTGATTCTTTCGACACAAGAGCCGGAATCATCGAGTGGCTTGAGCTCGTAGCAGGCGCGGACACATTCCCCGAGGTAATCCCCACCCTGGATAAACTTAGATCAAGCTACAGACTCGTGATACTTTCAAACACGGATAATTATGAAATAAACAAGGTGCTTCAGGGCAGCGGCCTAAGCTTCGAGGCTGTTATTACTTCGGAAGATACCAAGAGTTATAAACCTAGAAAAGAAATATTCGACCACGCTTTTTCTCTGCTAGGCGTGAAACCTGATGAAACCGTTATCGTCGGCGATTCAATCGGCTCGGACATTCTCGGCGCGAAAAACGCAGGTATCAAATCGATATGGATCAACAGGTATAACAGAAAACTTTCCGCCGATATGCCACAGCCGGATATCGCTCTGACTGACCTGTCCGGATTGCCCGAAGCTATTGAAAAGTTAAATAGCAACTGATTTCAAGACTGTGTTCGGCGGAGTTAGAACTCATCTAAATAATCTCTATACTCCACCTCGGCTCCCTGTTTCACGCTTCAGGGATAACCGGCAGGCGCAACGGTATGTTATAAATTAGTCATATTGCTTTTTACCCCGCATCTTGCGTTTCATTGCGTATTTACTACAATAAATAAGGCGTTGCGGGGCCGAAAATAATGTGCCGGAGGAATGCCGTTATCACGAACTAAGTGAAGCGGAGATATATTACTGAAATTCTTCGGTCGTTACATCTGCCCGGAATGACAGCCTGAATTTTCTTCAGTGAGCCCGCCGCTACGGTTGATGAAAATGATTCCCGGGCGAAATATATTTGAAACTTATGGTGAACAGTTTGGAATTCGACAAAATTTTTTATCAGAAAAACTTTTTCAAGCTTGAACGGTACAGGGTTTCCGCAGACAAACATGCGGAAGAAGAAGTCGAAGAGAATGAAGCTACTATAAAAATACTTGTGCCGGCAAAAAACGCGCGCGGCGTGATAGATGAAAAATTTATTGCAGAGGTTCAGCCGGAAGACAAAAAGCATATTGCGCTTTCCGCGACATCCACCGGCAAGGGAACTGTCGATGCTCTCGACTCCGCTCTCAGGAAACTGCTTGTTCCGCTCTACCCCTGCCTTTCAAAAGTGAAGCTCATTCATTACGCGGTCGCGAACTCTTCCATCGGCGGCACCGCCTCCGAAGTCGAAGTTTTCATTCTCGCCACCAATGAGGATGGAAAGCTTTATTATTCCAAGGTTGGTTCGGTCAGTGTTATCGAAGCTACTTTTTTTGCCTTATCCAATATTTACAACAGGTACTTCAAAGATATTTACCTGAGCAAATCGAAATCAGAGAAGAAAAAATGAAAGCACTCGTAACAGGCGCAACGGGTTTTATCGGTTCCCACATGGCGGAATTTCTTTGTGATAACGGATGGGATGTCAGGGTTCTTGTCCGCGAAACGAGCAACCTTGATTTTGTCGATACTCTCGGTGTCGAAAAAGTTTTCGGCGACGTTCGCGACGCCGGTGCTCTTATAAAGGCAACCGAAGGCGTCGATGTTGTGTTTCATACCGCTGCGATTGTGGGCGAATGGGGAAACCCTGCCGATTTTTACGATATCAACATCGGCGGGATGAAAAACCTCATCGATGCAATGGACAAGACCGGAGCCGCAAGGCTTGTCGATGTAAGCTCGACCAGCGTTCACGGCTATGAAGGGTTCGACAACGACACGGAGGATTTGCCATACCGCAAAACCGGCGTACTGTACAGCGATACAAAAATGGAAGCGGAAAAGCTTGTGTGGGAAGCGCATGCCCAGGGCCGTATTAAAGCAACCACTATCAGACCCTGCATGGTCTGGGGGCCGAGAGACCGGGCATATTTCACTAAAATGCTCAACCTGATCCGCGCAAACAGGTTCATCTACATCGACGGCGGCAGGCATATCGCAGGCCTGTCACACGTTCGAAACGTCTGCGACGCGATGCTGATTTCAGCAGGCAATGACCATGCCGAAGGAAAAGCTTTCATAATCACAGACGACTGCAAAACAACAATGAAAGAAATCATTGAAACCCTTTGCGATCAACTAAAATTGAAACATCCACGGATGAGCATTTCTTCCAGCACTGCAAAATTTCTTGCCGGAGCATCGGAAAGCTTTTTCAGGGCGATAAACTCGAACAAAACCCCGATGGTTACGAAAATGGGAATGGGCTGCATCGCCAACGACCTGTCTTTTGATATCACCAGGGCAAAATCTATTCTCGGGTACAAGCCGAAATATGTTTTTCCGCAGGGCATGCAACAGTATGTGGAATGGTACAAATCAGCCTATCCCTTAAAATAAGCCTTTATGAAGACTATCGTCTTAATCTAATGTAAAATAGTCACTAATTATAATATTGAGTCAAGAATACCTGCTGTGCAGGAAAATATATAATATCGCAGGTAATATATTGCTTTTGCTCGGGATAATTAAATGAAAATAATCGATGTTGCCACAGGTGTTTTCTGGGTAGAAATTCCGGAGCGTAACTTCTACCTGCTCTGCGGCTGCCCGGAAGATTCCGTTAAGCTGCTGATGAAAAAAGGCCTGATCACCAACACCGAGAAAAACGGTGTCAGGTTTCAGACAGGGCCGAACGCTATTTTATTATCCGACTCGCCTATCCAGAATGGAGCCTTTTCCAATCTGTCAGAATTCCCGGTTCTTCACATGTTTTATTTCCAGGGCCTGATCATTCCGGGCCATGTTAATAACACAGGCGTGAAGCCCATGCTGATCGGAACACAGGAAAGCGTCGATGCGCAGAGCCGGTACATATACCGTGGAAACTACGGCCTGGTTTCAGAAGAAGAAATAATGGAAACCGGAATTCCCGCCGCAAAAGCAAAAGAGATGATGAGGCTCAAACGCAGGTTCGCTTTTGATAAAATTCTTCAGACCGAAGAGCTTCTCGACCTGAAGACAATCGACAACGGGCCGCTTGAGCTCAGGGACGGAATTCAAATCGAGAGAAAATCTCTCAATCTCTATAAAATAAGTTTTGAAGGCGAAACAATTGAGATAGACCTCAACCTCAGGCGAGGCCAGGAATACGAAAACACATATCAACTGGACCACCATAAAATCGAAAAGGAATATTTTTCCGTAGTGCATCTTGGCGAGGGAGACGGCTGGGATGTAAACAGGCCACAGATGTCAAGCATGATAACTTTCCAGGGTAAATACTACCTGATCGACGCCGGCCCCAACGTACTTGATATGCTGGCAGGAATCGGGGTAAGCATCAATGAGATCGAAGGTGTTTTTCATACACACGCACACGATGATCATTTTGCCGGTTTGACCAGCCTGGCGAGAGCCGATCATAAGCTCAAATATTTTTCGACCCCGCTCGTTTATGCTTCGGTGACAAAGAAATTCGCGGCCCTGTCGTCCATGGACGAATCGGATTTCACCAATTTCTTCGACGTTCATTACCTCGAACTCGAAAAATGGAATAATGTGGAAGGGCTCGAAGTCAAGCCGGTTTTCTCTCCTCATCCTGTCGAAACAACAATTCTCTTCTTCCGCGCCATGAGTGAGAACAGTTATAAATCATACGCCCATTTCGCGGATACGGTGGCTTTTAAAGTTCTCGAAAAAATGGTCACAGACGATGATTCTAAAAGCGGCGTGACGGAAGAATTTTATGAAGGCATTAAAAAAAGCTATCTCACACCCGCCAACCTGAAAAAAATCGATATCGGCGGCGGAATGATTCACGGCGAAGCCGAAGACTACGCGCACGATAAATCAGATAAACTGATACTCTGTCATATCCCGAGAAAACTAACAGACAGGGAAAGCGAGATAGGCTCCAACGCATTCTTCGGTCAACAGGATGTTCTCATACCATCGAGGCTCGAATATGATCGCATATCCGCATGGAATTATTTGAAAAACAATTTCAGGGAAATCCCAGACTACGAACTCGAAATGCTTGCAAACTGCGGTATCGAATCCTTCAACGCCGGTTCGATCCTGATCAAACAGGGCCAGAACAACGACAGGATGTATATAATAGTTTCAGGTATCGTGGATTTCCTGATATCCGAATCCGGGATAAGAAACAAGCTGTCCGCAGGCTCGATTGTCGGCGAGCTTTCCGGGCTTATCAAAAAACCGTCCATGGGCACGTTCAGAGCTGCGAGCCATGTCACCGCCCTCTGCGTTCCATCGAGCATATATATCCGTTTCGCGAAAAGAAATAAAATATACGAAGAAATTAAAGAAACATACGACAAGCGGATAATGATTAAAAACACATGGCTTTTCGGAGAAATGGTTTCTTACACCATACACAAGAAAATCGCCCGCGAGCTTGTACTTAAAACTTACGATAAAGGCAATATTGATATCCAGGCCGAAAACAGAGGCGTCTTCGTTATCGAAAAAGGTTCAATCCTTATAAAATCAGGAAATAAGCTGATTGCGAATCTCGGACCCGGCGATTTCTTCGGTGAAGACGGGATCATAATTAACATGCCGGGATTCTTTACCCTTGAAGCCGCTTCGAATGTTTCCGGATTCTTCGTCCCCGCGGAACTGATCAAAAACATCCCGATAGTCATGTGGAAGCTAATGGAAACTTTCAACCAGAGACTCGCCTGCTGGGGAAGACAACATCACCTATGATATTGTCATCCCTGAATGTTTTTGTCAGGGATCCAGTCTTTTTTTTCAATGCCTTCCTGAGAAACGGCACACAGTCGGGATTGCCGCGTCGCGCATTGCAAGACAGTTGCAATGCCGCTCCTCGCAATTACAGAACAAAAAGTGTACTAAGGTGTTTTTGAGTTTGAGCCGTCCACGAAGTGAGTTCGTAAGAGGACAAAAAGCGGCCTGGGCCGCCAGGTGGTGACTGCCGCTCAGCGCTTCGCGCTCGAGATGTTTTGAAGGAATTCTCAAGGGGAACGTTTTCAAAAGTTCCCCTTGAGCCGCAAGATTGTGTCTTCTTCAGTTCAGACGAACAACTCGTTGAAGAATTCAATAAGAATCTGCTCTTTCATCTCCGCCGGCATGATTTCGAGCATCGTATTCATCATCGCCATTTTGTCCGGCAGATCGGATCCTGCTCCGGCCCCGATTCCCGCAGTTTCGGCGAGTTGCTTTATAGCTTCGGGACTCGAATCAGTGAGAGAAGGCCCCAGCGCCGCCCTCACCGCCTCGACATTTATCTGCTCTTTCGAATTCTTCACGGCCTCGATCGATTCTTTTATTACTTCAAGAAATTCATCCACAACCTTGCAGGTCGCGTAGTTCACCGACACATGCAGGTTGTACGGCGAATTATCGGTCGAGAACTGAGGCTGGATATAATAGCCGCGCGAATTGATTTCATCCGCAAGCTGGAAAACATTTATATTCTTCGAGACAAATGAGAACATACTCATGTCCGGGCTGCCGAGCACCTGAAGCTCGCCTGTCGCTTCTATGCCTTCAATCAACTTCCTGGTGGCGGCCTGAACCTGAGTCACGATATCTATATAGCCCTCTTCCCCGAGATAATTCAAAGCCGCCCACGCGCCGGCCAGCGGCCCGCACGTCTTCGAGCTCATCACCGCCGGATTGATAAACGCATAGACAGTAGACTTTGTCGACGCGAAAAACTGGTACCTGCGGATATCCTTGTTTTTATAAAGCACGATCGACGCGCCCTTGGGCGAATACCCGTATTTGTGCATATCAGCCGACATCGACGTCACGCCCGGCACCGAAAAATCAAACGGCGGCAGATCGAACTTTCCGGACCGCCTCATGAACGAAAGATGAATACCGCCCACGCACGCATCCACATGGAACAGCAGGTCTTTCTCGATCGCGAGACGGCCTATTTCTTCTATCGGATCAATCACGCCCTGCGAATACTGCGGCGAAGATGCCACCAGCATGATCGTGTTATCCGTGATAGCTTCTCTCATTTCATCTACATTCGCCCTGAACGTCACCGGGTCGAAACCGGTGATAACCGGCTTCACTTTGAAATACGCGCAAGCCTTGTGAAAAGCCGCGTGGGCCGTCATCGGCAGAACCATCTCCGGCTCGGTGATCCCCCTTTCGGCCTCCATCTTGTCGCGCGCCGTTTTCACCGCGAGCAATATGCTCTCCGTTCCTCCAAAGGTGAAATTTCCCACAACATTGTCATCGCCCCTGAGCAGGTTCGCCACCATGCGCACAACATCCTTCTCCATGATCAGCCCGCTCTTGAACGTTGTCGGGTCAAGCAGGTTCTCGCCGAGATATCGCATATACGCATCCCGTGTTACTTCCTCTACCTCTTCACCCGGATGATAACAATATGCAAGAACTTTCCCCGATCTCCACGGGATATCATCCTTTTTGAATGATTCCAGCGTCGCCATGATCTCTTCCCGCGAAATACCCTTTTTCGGAATCTCCATATATGCTTATCCTTTCTTTTTTATGTCCTGCTGCTCATTCGAAACCAAGCATTTTCACAAAATATTCATAAAGAAAATTCCTGAATTCCTTCAAGTTCTTCTTGTCGTGTGGATCACAACGGGAATTTTTCATATCCATCGGCCCTGATACAAAATAACCGAACACAATCCAGTCTATGCTCCTGAGCAGCATCTTCAAATCTATCTTACTGTCAATTATTCCCGCGTTCTGAGCGCGATACAGCATATCATACATAGTTTTATACTGAGAGTTCGACAGAGCTTCTTCTTCATCCATCAAATCATCCGACGGCTCCATCCATCTCAGCATGTACAGCCTCGCACGATATGGCTGCGTATCGAAAACATGGATGAAAGTATCCGCTATTTCGTTTAATACTCTCTTGAAATCAGGCTTCTTCTTCTTCGCCTCATTCTCAAGCTTTGCCTCAAAATTCGATATCAGAAGCGTTTCTTCGTCATACATCTTTTTAATAACCTTCATGTACAGATCACGCTTCGACCCAACATGATGGCTCACGGTCGAAACGTTCAACCCCGCAGCTTTCGCTATCTGGCGCGTGGACACGCCATGATAGCCATAGTCTGAGAAAAGATCAGCCGCAATATCAACGATGCGCTCGGCACTTTCAGAAAGTTTGTTGTCCTGATTATCCATACCGGCCTCCTGCGTCAATCAAACGTTTGATTGAGCTATTTTACTCTTTAATGTCAAACCCTGTCAACATCCTTCAGAATTGATAATCGACTTTTAGGTTGTCGAAAATATTTGTCGAATAGAACCTGCATCCTTAATACGTTAAAAATCCTTGCTATTGTTTCAATTATTGAATGTTTTTCTGCCACTGCATCTCCTCGTATTAACACACTGGATTCTTCAACATCCTCATTTTGCATTTATCGAGATTTTATTAATTCTGAACAATATTTCAAACCGTCAACGCCTCGAACTCAAACACCCTTATCACGAGCATCGTTTCGATTATAATATTACGCATAATTTCGATTCTATATAACTAATCCCGGCAATAACTGTCGAAGCCTGAAATAACTCCCTTTGATAATCGCGGAAACTGCATTTATATTTTTTAGGACTGCCGTATAAACTTTACCCGGCCTTTATCCGCTAACTAATCTTCAAAGATACTCTTTCCGGCCTGCGGCCCTGTATTCGAGTAAAATATATCTTCCACTTTGATTATAAGCGCCGCTTTCGCGGGAAACCTGTCGCCCTTCTCTTTCATCCATTTATACGCATCCTCGTACTCTTTTCCTTCGGTAACATAATCGCACGTGCCTTTGATAAGGTATGAGTCTCTTCCTTTTCTTATCAGTATCGCCACTTTCGGGTTATCGAGCACGTTCTTCATGGTTTTCAGCATGTAGTTATCCACTACCACGATCGTCTCATCATCGATCCGGTACTTCGCGCCCACGTTACATATATTCGGAATACCTTCTTTTGAGCATGTTGCTAATTGATGGCACATTTCGTTATCAAATATTTCCAGAACTTCCGCCGGCATTTTCATCAGGCTTTCTCCTTTGTTGATGTTTTGATTTTCAAAATAACAATATCATCCGTATAACCTTCAAAAATATAGTCAATTAATCACACAGATTCCAGAATATATCGAAAACTGATTCTATCGCACACTGACACTTTTTTTAACCCATTCATACAAAACTCAATCCATATAGAGATTTATTACCGGCGTGATGCACTTTTAGATTAAACATAAAAGGGAGCGTTTTCACGCTCCCTAATAGTCAAAAATTTATTGAAATTCCTGTATTTTACAGCGGAAGTTTTTCAAGCGCGCTCTGCAGCGCCGAGTTCACCGGGCTCAGGATATTGAGCGCCGGGGCGATCGTCTGGAGAAGTTTTTTGAGATTGATGTCCGGGCAGAACCTGATCCAGCCCTCTTCGAGAATCTCGTTGACCGCTTCGGCCATCTTGATTCCCATAAGAATTATTCTCGAACCGTCGTCCGATTCCTCGTATGCCCTTTTGAAAGCTCCGAAAAACTGAACGTTCGCGACTTTGAGAATTCCGAGTTCGATGTGATTGTATTCATCCTGGCTGCTGATCCAGTCGGAGAAATGATCGAACGCGCCCTGCATATCGTCGTTGAAGAGATAGTCGACGCCTTTTTTATCCCAATCCTGCCCGAGCTTTTCCTTGAGCGGATGGAATTCCACATATACTCCGTTCTCTTCTCTTTCGAGCGCGGCCCAGATGATTTCGTCTCCCGCCGTGTTGGTGATTATCGACAGCATGCTGCCATTGTCGCCGAGGATAGCCTTTTTCCCGCCGGCAGACATGATTTTGCTCAGAATCTTCGCATTAACGTCAAACGGTAAGAAATAAGGATCAACCTTCACTTCGTCACTGGAAAGCTCTTCGCCGGAATTCAGTCTTGACCATACATTTGTCATATCAACCCATGGTGCTTTGATAGCTTCAGCGCCCCATGCCATTATTTCCTGTTCTTCAGGGGTTAACGTCATTTTCATTTCCTCCTTCACCTTCATTTCTTTTGTTCAATAATAATCACTCAAACCGTCATTGTCAAACAATTTAAATTATTTTTTCTATTTATTAACCGTTGCCCTGCTTTTTATTAATTATTATCAACTTTGGAATAAATTTTATTAATACCGCAAATCATACAATTTCAGCAGTCCACCCGGCTGAACCGATCCCGCCCCGATGTGGTAATTCATCTTTTTCAACACCTTGTACCTGTTATCCAGATAGTTCTCGATGCTGCCATCGCTGTCGATCCCGGGTCTCGGGCCTCCGCACCAGAGAAACCACAATCTCTCGTGCCCTGCGACATCCGACTCGATCTTTCCGGGATATTGCCTTATATTCTCGTTCCATATCGACTTTGATACCGAATTGAATTTCAGCGGGTCGAACTTCTCCGGAATGGATCTCGCATCGATCCCGTCAGGCCCGTAAAAAGCATACAGCGGCATGCAAGACGGCGGCAGTGTCAGAAATATGTCCCCTTCCATCGCGTTTTTTTCAATGATATCAAATGCCCGGGCCGCATTTATATCTGTGTGCAGCGTTGAATAATAAAACAACAGCCCGAGCGCCATGCTGATTATCAGCGGCACGCAAAAACCCGCGGCTGCCGTTTTTCTCATTTTCGTGATACCCGCTGCAACCGCAATGAAAAACAGCGGCGCGACACAGAGCGAAATCCTCGGAAGCGCGTGGATGGGAAAATCTATCAGCAGTTTCAACATCATCGCGCCGATCATCGGCAGGAACATAACCGTGATGATCAGCCTGCAATAAATATCTTTCCATGATTTCAGCAGATAACAGGCCAGAACAGCCGCAACACTCAGCGCGAGCAGAATAAAAAGCGGCATGCTGATATCTTCGAGCCTGTAGAAACCCACGATAAACTGTTCGAACACATGTGGTATCGCGAAGATCGGGGACCGTCGCAAGATATCCCCTGACACCCTCGATCCCCACAAAACCGGTCTCCGTTCCCGTCCTGCCGATAAACTGAACCAGGCATGGAACAAATATAATTCCGCACACAAACAGCGCCGCGACAGTCAGCACCCTCTGTCTCCCGCGCAGAAAAACGAGCGCAAAAAGCCCGATCGACGCCGCAACCAATAAGGAATAATAATTAGTATAGAGAGATAGAGATAATAAGATCGTGAACGCAACCAGTGGACCCGGCCTGCTATTTTTAATGTAAACAACCAGATAGCACATCGCACCGGACACCAGGAACATAAGCATGGCCGGATATCGCCCGAACTGCGACATATCCAGGGCGAGCGGTGAGAAAGCCGTCATCACGGCTGCGATCAATCCCACGCTGCGCCCTTCCATCCTGCTCCCCGCGCCGAACGCGAAAAAAATGCTCAGTGCTCCGAAGATCGCAAACGGCAGCCGCAGCCAGAACTCCGAAAACCGTGGCGCGAACGAAAGCCACGCGTGCATGAACGCCACCTGCAACGGCGGGGTTCTCTCCCCGAACGCCGCTTTTATGCCGTCCGAAAAGCTCAGGGTGGCAATCCAGTGCGTGTACGCCTCATCATGAATCAGCGCGCGGTCGCCGAGCGCGTAGAGCCTCATCGCAAGCGCAACCGCGAACAGCAGCGCCAGAAGGACCATAATGTTTCTGTTTTGAGACGTTTTTTCGCTTTTCACAACAGTGGATTATATCACATCAAAAACCATCGATCCATGAATGATCTTCCGCTTATCAACTCAAATCCGGGCGTTCCTCGTAATCATCGGGCGGTTCGCCGCCGGAATTAAGTTCTTTGAGCAGTTTCGTTACGTTCAGCCTGAACCCCGCGCGCGCAGCAACCGAAAGATCAACGGCCTCCGCCGCGATCGACGCAGGTGTCGGCCCCAGCAGCGTCTTCAGCAGCTTCAGCCCGGCCCCGCTTTTCATCGCAATCAGAAAATCCTTTTCGTTGGACACCACGAAAAGCTTGAACAGCGAAAGGCTCAACAGGTAATCGTCATCGCTGAAAAGTTTCGGGTTAAGACTCCTGTGAGTAAGCTCAACCGGCCCGATTTTCCATTTCCTCTCGTGGATCATGTCCTCGACCGATCTGCCGTCGAGCCATTTCCGCGTCCTTTTGAATACTTTCCTGTTGAAAAAACCCGATGCCACGCTCGGCCCCGCGCCGATCTCCGTCACAGTGTTCAAATTATTCTCAATTACGTTTTTCAATTCCATTTGCTTACCGCCGTTCGATCCGGTCATATCAACCCGCTTTCATTTTACATATTCTATCATATTTCTTTGTCATCGACCCTGTTTGACTCCACGGCACACCGGGCTTACAATGCTTCGGGATAAATAACAGGTGGAGATTAGAAATGACAGACAATTTCGAGCCGGAGCCGAAAATAGTTTTCGCGGTGAGCCTCGGTTGCCCTAAAAACCTCGTGGACACCGAAGTTATGCTCGGAGCGCTTGCGGGAAACGGCTACGAAATCGCTTCCGATCCCGACGTCGCCGACATAATAATCGTGAACACCTGCGGATTCATCAGCGATGCCGTTAGTGAATCGAGAACAACTATTGAGGAGATGACGAAAATCTGCGATCAAAAACCGGACGCCCTGCTGATTGTCGCGGGCTGTCTTGCCGAACGCGAAAAAGAAAATCTGAAAGCGGATTTCCCTCGGATCGATATGCTGATCGGCACCTCTTCATACGCGGATATCGCCGCCATCATTGAAAAACGGAAAGTATCGTCGTTCGCTCCGCAGACATTCATGCACGACCACACCCATCCCCGGCTTCTCGCGACAATGCCCTGGACGGCTTACCTGAAAATCGCGGAAGGATGCTCGAACCGGTGCAGCTACTGCCTGATACCATCGCTGCGCGGCCCGCTCAGGAGCCGGGAGCCTGAATCACTCGTGCGCGAGGCGCGCGACCTCGCCTCGATCGGCGTCCGCGAACTGATTGTCGTGGCGCAGGACATCACAAGATACGGTTACGAAAGAGGCGAGAAAGATGCGCTCGCGGAACTCCTTCCGCGTCTCGCCGACATCGACGGCATTCACTGGATAAGACTCATGTACGCCTACCCGGACATGATCGACAGGAAGCTCGCGAAAACAATCGGTGAAATCGACAGGGTCTGCAAATACCTGGATATGCCGGTGCAGCATATCGACGACGATATACTCAAAGCGATGAATCGTCACGGAGGCTCGGACGCGATACGCCGCGCGGTGGATGTTCTCCGCTCCGAAGTGCCCGGCATCTCACTTCGAACAACTGTCATAGCGGGATTCCCGGGCGAAACGGATGAACAGTTTCAGCGCCTGCTCCGGTTTATCGAGCAAACCGGGTTCGACCGGCTCGGGGCGTTTGCATACTCTCCGGAAAAAGGAACCCCGGCGGCGGGAATGAGCGGGATTCCCGACGAAGAATTGAGAAACCGGCGGCGGGACACCATAATGCAGGTTCAACAGGAGATATCGCTTTACATCAACAGGGAACTTATCGGCGGCAGAGTCGAAGTGCTCGTAGAAGACGTTGAAGAAACCGAGGACGGCGATATAATCTTCAGTGGCCGGTCGGGCCGGGACGCGCCGCACATCGACGGCTGCGTGTACTTCGACGGCGATGCCGAACAGGGGGATTTTGTCTGCGTCGAAATCGACAATGCCGACGAATATGACCTGGAAGGCTCCGTTATCTGATACAATACAACAGACATGCCGAATCAAAGATACGTTTCAGTCACGCCTTTTCTCGTTCCGGTGGAAAAATCATTTGATTACATAGTGCCGGACCAATTCAGCGACCGCGTTAACATCGGCTCGATGGTCGTGGTGCCTTTCGGGAACAGGAAAATCTTCGGCATGGTCGTCCGCATAACCGACATACCCCCGAAACGGAAATTGAAGGAAATCGAGAACATCGTCGATGATTTCAAAACGGTGTCCAGCGACCTGCTGGGGCTATGCCTGTGGATATCCAGGATGTACCTCTGCCCGCTTAACACGGTTATGGAATCCGTTTTTCCGTTCCAGAAAAAAATGAGCAAACACGGCATCGACAGCGAAGCCTTTCTGAACCTTCAGAGGCGGACCGTGCTCGAAAAGAACGTAACGATCCTCGACAGCGCGATTGAAAAAATCATGAAGAACGATTATGCGGAATTCAAGCGCGCGCCCGCTCAGAGGCGGGTTCTGAGAGTTCTCATCGACGAAGGCGGAAACATAACCGCGGGCAGGCTGATTAAGCTTTCTGAATCCAGCATGGCTACTCTCAAAGCGCTCGAAAAAAAGGGCTGCATCATAATCGACTACATGCCGCGCGATATGTCTCCTTCCGGCGAAGCGGACATGATTGAAGACGATTTCCTTCTTAATCCCGTACAGAAAAACGCTTTCGACAATATATGCAGATCGCTCTCCCCGGCGGAGCACAAGGTATTCCTGCTTCAGGGCGTCACGGGCAGCGGCAAAACCGAAATTTACATGCAGGCCGTCCGCTGCTGCATCGAACAGAACAAGAAAGTGATCATCCTTGTGCCGGAAATCGCGCTCGGGACCCAGATCATTTCGAGGTTCCTCCGCAGGTTCGCCGGCAAAATCGCAGTCTGGCACAGCCGTCTTTCCACGACCGAGCGGCTTTACGAGTGGAACCGCATAACGTCCGGCGAGGTGGACATCGTTATCGGGGCAAGATCCGCCGTTTTCGCTCCGCTGGACAACATCGGGCTGATCATCGTCGACGAGGAGCATGAAGCCTCGTACAAACAGGAAAGCACACCGAGATACAATGCGCGCGAAGCCGCCGTCCAGCGCGCGAAACTGCTCGGCTGCCCGGTGGTGCTCGGCAGCGCCACACCGTCGCTCGAAATGTATCATCTCGCGAGAAACCGAAAAATCGAGTACCTCTTCCTGCCCTACCGCATAGGCAAAAGCGAACTGCCGGAAATCGAGATCATCGACATGCGAAAGGTCGAAACGCAGCGCAATACGTCTCTTTTCAGCTCCGTCCTTTTAGCCTCGATCGAGCAGAACCTTTCCAGCGGCGAGCAGACCATGATTTTTCTCAACCACCGCGGCTACGCCCAGTACGTGCAGTGCTTCCGCTGCGGCGAGACCCTGATGTGCCCGAACTGCAGCGTGAACATGAAATATCACCGGAACGATAAATTGATGAAATGCCACATCTGCGGCCACCAGGCGGATGTGCCCGACAGTTGCCCGGCATGCGGGAGCCGTTCGCTGCGATATTTCGGGCTCGGTACGGAGCGCGTAGCCAACCAGTTGAAAAGAAAGTACCGCGACGCGCGGATCGAGCGCATGGACCGCGACACCACACAGAAAAAAGGCGAATACCGCAAAATCATCGACGCATTCGAGCACAGGGAAATCGACATACTCGTCGGCACCCAGATGATCGCCAAGGGGCTCGACTTCCCGGGCGTGACACTGGTCGGCGTGGTTTCCGCAGACAGCATTATCAGCATGCCGGACTTCAGGGCCGGCGAGCGGACGTTTCAGTTGCTGACCCAGGTTTCAGGCAGGGCGGGCAGACGCGACAGGCCGGGACGCGTGATTATCCAGACGCTAAACCCGTCCCACCCCGCCATCACCGCCGCGGCCACTCAAAACTCGCTCGAATTCTACGATTATGAACTCAACATCCGCGAGACCGCCCTCTACCCGCCGTTCGTTCACATGGTCAACTTCATCGTCACCTCGGACGATCAGAAATACGCCAACGAGCTTTCGGTCGAGGTCGCGGGGCGCGTTCGGCGGGAAATCGAGGAAATAAAAGAGAACGACTACTTCGGGCTGCTCGGGCCGGCGGAAGCGCCGTTCTTCAAACTGCACGGCAAATACCGGTATTTCGTGCTGCTGCGGGGCCGGAACCTGAAAAAAGTTCTCAAAGTCGCCGTCTCAACCCTCGAATCGTTCCCCGCCGGCGCAGCAAAAAATATCGCGATCGACGTGCATCCTCAGAATATTATGTGAACCGTTGTCACGCCATAATCCGGAACCGGGCGGGACATCAACGGATGAATCGGAGCAAACCGGAACTTTTTAAAATATCAGTCTGTTATGTTAAATGGCAGACAATGAAAAAGCGGGTGAATAAAGATGCCGATATTCAGTTACAAATGTGAAGAATGCGGAAACATTTTCGATATGCTTGTGTTTGCGGGAGAAAAAGACGAGGACATGGAGTGTCCCGCCTGCGGCGCAAAAAAAGCGAAAAAGCAGGTATCGCCGTTCTCGTCGTCAGGAGGCTCATGCGCGTCGACCGGCGGCTTCACCTGAGCATAACATCGGTGGGCCGGTCGGCCCCGCTTCGATTGCACACAGCCTGAACAATCAGGTTGTTTAGCCTGCATTTCTCACCAGCGCAGGTTAAAAATCGTGATAAGGCTGATAATACAAGGAACAGCAAGTGAGTGGTGAGGG
>Ga0116162_10000195_pt1 | contig 49387 bp, 42 predicted proteins | sample AD_UKC105_MetaG_FD_89875 | JGI IMG/M metagenome (GOLD analysis project Ga0116162, IMG submission 89875) | Active sludge microbial communities of municipal wastewater-treating anaerobic digesters from Hong Kong - AD_UKC105_MetaG | ecosystem: Engineered > Bioreactor > Anaerobic > Digestate...
CTCCTGTCTCCCTGCATAAGGGCAGTGATTCAACTCAGTACCTTATTGCTGAAGATAACAATATTGCCAGAAAGGAACCTGCCCCTACATTTTAACTTGTACTAAACTTGGGGGCAGGCCAATTTCACATCAATATGGCCCAAATATATTGTATGACGAAATACACTCCCAATGGTTTATTGAAATGCTAAAAAACATTATCAAGAAATCAATTTCAAAATATCCTGTTACTGAAGGCATAAAGTTTTATGTAATATTGGATAATTCGCCAGGTTTCACAAGTATTTCCCGTGAAGTTGAAGAGTGGCTTACAGACATCGGCCCTAAAAGAGGGAAATTTTTATTCATTTCTTCGATGGATAAACAGGACATGGTTGCCTGCATAGATGGAATTAAAGGTGTTCATAAAAGGTTTAAATATAAATGGAATGTTTCTAGGAAACTTAACGATTCGATACAGGATAAGAACGAGAATATATGTTTAAATAAATGGGAGAAAAGCTTTTTTCAACGATTAATTGATGTGTCTGAGGACATTAAAGAAGATTGCAATGACTACGAGCTTCCGTTTTATACATCAAGAAGCACTTCATCTGGAGAAGAATTTCTTACCAATGCATCACGCTTTTGTTCTCTGATAGTTAACAAAGATATGACTGAAGAACTGTTGAGGATTAATCCAGATTTTTTGTATGACAGTAAGTTTATATTTGAAGAGTTTGGGATGTCTGTTGATGAAGAGAATGTTCCATATTCAAGTATACCTTCAGTACTTAGCAAAACAATTCAAAAAACAAGTGAGACGCTTTCCGAGTTTAAAACAATCCTTGAGAATCTCCCCAGTAATCTTACGATAAAATACAATCGCAATTTAGCGTTTCAATACCAATCAGACACAGTTTTCATTTCTCCCCTATTAGCGAATGATATTAACCTAGAAATACAATATCATAACGAGATTGAAGAATCAAAAATACAACTTAATAATATTTGCGAGGGTTTTGTTAATAAGTATACAGGAACAAATAAGCAGTTTAGGAATTTTATAGGCAGTGTCTATGATGCTTTGGAATTCCATGATAAGAAGTTGGGTAATATACGTCAAGACAAGTATGTATCGTCACAAAAAATGGATACTTTTTTTGTTGACAGCTTTTATATAAGTTGGCTTAAATCATTACGTGCTGTTCTTTATAGAGTGTGTAATGACATATTTAATGATAATTCATTCAGTGATCCAGATAATATTGTAATTAGTAAAGAAAAAGTAATTGGTAGATCAATAGATTTCGGGCGATATATTATTAGAAATATATCTCACTCTGACAATGACATTTACATTGACACTGAAGCTGCTGCTATACATGCAACAAAAGTTTCTAATAAGATAGATTCTGTTAAAGCAAAACAAATTTCCAAATTTGTTTCTCCCTATTTGTGTTTCATTTTTGCTTTGGCTGGTGCCCCTGTTTCTACGAATCCTTTGTTAAAAGCATTAACCGTTTTTGAAATAATATACTATTGTTCTTTGCGGAAAGGTATGCTAATTGCTGAAAGCGGACTAGACGGCATGTCATGGAAAGCTTTTTCGAGAGATGAGAATGAATTAGATTCAGTTATTACATATATTCTTAGCAAGCCAGAGTTTATGGACTACATAACAAATATTCATGTGACAAGAGGTCATTTAAAGGAGCTTCATAAAGAGATCCATGAAGCATGGACAAGAGTTTTTGATATAAGAGCAGATTTTAGCTTTTTATTGGATTGTATAGAGATTGTCAATAAAAAATATATTTCAAGCAGGAATGATATTCTGGGAATAAGAGATCTTGCTCTAAGCGTGATTGTTGATAAGTCGAGGGGCCATTCCTGGGGAATTGAGAGGTTGTCTATTGTTTCTGGACATGAGTCTCCTCAGTCACCCAATGCTCCCCACGGCATAAGAATTGAAAGAAATGATGTGGATGGATTTCTTGAAGCGTTCAATTCAATCTTTGGAAGCGATGAATGGAGTACGGAATGAACTTCTCGAAAGATGCCTACGTCCGTGATGTAATTAGTTCCGGTGAAAAGAATATTTTCACAGAACAAGTAGGCGTCTTTGCGCCTTTTATATCAGTTGACAATCAACGATATAAAGAAATACGTGAAAAAACAAGTCCTTTTTCGATTCGCGATTTTGAAAAAAGGACAGCAAATATGATGGTTGATAAGACCCGAGGGGCAATAGGGCTAACTTTAAAGTATGCACAATCATTTTTTCCGGCATATAAGTTTTATATTAGTGAGTTCTTGAATGATGAGTGGCTGGCAGCGGTGGACTGGCATAAGGGCTTTCATCGGGATCATGTGATTCATCAGCCTTACGTTGCCTATATTGGAATGACTCTTCTTCACGACAAAGGAGAAATATTTGGAAGCAGCGTTCTATGCGGAAAATCTCTTTTAGATAAATGCATTGATACGATCCTGGAGCAGAGACACTGTGAGTATTTGATGGAGTATTTGAAGGAAATGGGAGCTCCTTCGATTTATTGGAATTATGAGAATCACGGACAGTTAACTCGGGAGTTGTGGAAATGGATGTTTGTGGATACTTTTTTTATGGCGGCTTTGTTCCATGACATCGGGTATCCTTGGAAGTTTATTAATGCAATTCATGGCAAGCTGGACCCTCATGCTCCACTGGAAAATCCGGCCCAGAAGAATGCGAAACAAATTGCGGTGAGCTACGGTGACAGGTTGGTTTTTTATCCACTTAATAATTACAGAAAGAAGAGCCCCAGCACACCAGCGGACTGGCAAAGCAGGTTTAATGAACTTGTTCAGAAAGGGTTGGCAGAGACCCACGGGATGCCAGGAGCGATTTCTTTTCTGCACCTGAATGACCTGCTTGCAAAGTACCCGGCAAAAACCGCGTCGCCGGCTCGTCGCTTCTGCGTGGAGTGGGCTGCCATGGCAATCTTGATGCACGACATGTCAGGTATTTACTCGAAAATAGATGACAGATTCGGAAGTTTGAGCATGAAGGTAAATAATCCACAGCTCAGGGTATCATTCCTGCGTGATCCTCTCTCATTTGTGCTCACTCTCAGCGACCTTATAGAAGATTTCGGACGTCCGAATGCACGGTTTGTGAAAACTCGATCTCAAAATGATAATGATAAAGTAGAAATTGTTTATTACTCAAAGTGTAGCAGCGTAGATGTTGAATGTGATAAACAAGGCAGGATGAAAATCAAATATAAATTCAATAACAAAGCAGATGTTGCTCAAAAAAGGATACAGTTTATTCCTAAAGAAACGCTACAGTATTTTGATCCCATCGAAGGATACTTAGATTATAGGGGATCAGGGATAAAATCTGTGAAATTGCTGGCTGAATTCGAAAATAATAATAACTGATATTCAACATTAAATGGTCAGGAATTGCGCAATACTTAATTCCAAAGAATCATACTATATCTGTAAAACAACAATTACTAATTCAGCAGAAAAAACCGGACGATGCCCGGCATAAATATGCTGCTATGTTTCTAATGTAGTCGTTCCTGAAAAAGCGTCAGACTGACTGTGCCCATGCGTCTGGAATCAGATAATCAAGGCAGAATAAAAGACCATGATTACCGACTTGCAAAGACATTATGTGAAACCGCATGGATTCTTTCAAAGATCATCAAGGTGCCTCTTCGGCTGATTACAGAAACCGAGGAAATAGACGTTGAAAATGAAATTTATCACTTTAATACAAATGAAAGGCAGATTGCTTTAGATAACTACAACAAGAATTTATCGAGCATAAAAAAGAAGCGTCCATTAGCATTTGTGCTGATAATTCTATCAATATCAGGCATTGCTTACTTTTATAATTTCAAGGAATATTCATCAAATCTTCAATTCCTTATTCTGATACCATTTTTAGCGGCGATATTCATCCTTCTTCCAAGAAAAAAAGCTTGATAAACTAAGTACATACATTCTTAAATACGAATACATATAATGATCGGTTTTCAAATTAATTTGTGTTCATTGCGAGTAACCGCGTTATGCCATGGAATATTCACATCATATTGTGATTTTCAGTCTTGAGAAAAACATATTTCAAGAGCTGGTGCGGAAATATACGTCACTGTAATTATGAACCAGAGTACTTAGTTTAAAAACATTTTTTGGTGTGCCACGTACAAAGCGCCGTCCTTTGTACGTGCTGTTATTTTGTCTTTTCAACCCAACCCGAAAGGCTCAACCCCTGGCCGTCCTGGCTCCCTGGATTCCCGATCTCCGTCGAGAATGACATCAAAATATCTGTCAGGAAAAGAGATCCTTCGCGTTGCTCAGGATGACCGGGCTCTCAACTATACTTTTTTCAACAACCGCTCTTGTAATGTTCCGCCTGTTATCAACGTTGAACATGGCCGGGAATTAATTCCCGGCCCGAAAGCAACACTGAAGTGTCACGCCGCAAGATGACAATCCCTTGCGCATCACGCGCGGTTCAGGTTTAATATACCCAGACGGCTCAATCCGGCAGAGATAAACAGGTAGCAATGAACGAAGAAAAACTATCAAAGTTAGTATCGTTTTTCGCTTTTTTCAACAAATGCTATTTCATGTTTGCGTTATATTTTTGTTTTGACGCGCTATTCATGAGATTATTTCGTTTGAATATCAATCCTTCAATCATTTTGATTTTGGTATTATTGCTTCTTGTTTACACATGCAGAGACATAAATCTGGTTATGACTTCTGCTGTTGAAAGACATAATTATAATGCTAAGCCTATTATACCGGTATTACTGAGATTTTTTGTTTTCATGTTTGCATTAATTTCTTTGACTTTTTTGAGCCTGTTAGAAAAGATCTCACTAGGATTCATAGGCTTGTGTGTAACAGCATTATTTGTATTATCAACATATTTATTAGCTAAACGGATTTCAAGACTCAAATTGCAGCACAAGTTCATAAGTGTCAAATCAGAAATGATCTTTTTATTGTCTTTTGCAATAATATCGTTCTTTTCTCTTTTTTTAATTTGTTTCACTTTTCAGGAGTACAAATCGGAATTGCTTTTTATTTCTGACAAGAATGATCTTGTAGAAACATCATCTCCTACTGATCATAGTTGCTTTCATCTTGATAATATTCGTTATGACAGATTTTACCGCGGCAAATATTTTTCCTATGAAACATTAAGCTGCTCTATTGAATGGCCTGATGATTACAGCCCGCTTGTGGTTGTGAAAAACAGAGGGCTGAAAAAGAACTTGAAAGAGATTTATTCTATTCACAGGAACACCATAGATAAAACTATAGTAGAAATGAACAAACTAGGTTTCAAACTATCAGAATCAGATATTGATGAACAAGGAGACCTTAAAGTTGTTATTCAAAACGGTTTTCCGGAAATTCCAATATTTGTTTATCTACTATTATTCCTGCCGATGGGGTTTGCAATAGTTGCAATGTTTTTCAAAGAAATGATTATCGCTACGTATTACAAAGACCTGGTTTCAGATAATGATCTAACTTAACTTGATCAACTATCACTGGATACGCGAACAGTCTGAACACTGCAATCACTGCCGCAAAATGACACGATGCTGCATCACTGAGATCACTTCCACCGCCTCTTAGACTTTTATGTTTCCCGGGAGAGCTCCGCCAGCAAGGAATGGAAACAGGTTTTTAAAATGCCTTTTACAATATTGAATTTGAGAACTCTGTTAGAACTGTAGCTGGTAATACCTTTAATCATTGCTTTTTGATGACGCTCTGTTACTCATGACATTTTAAATGAAGTATCATGATACCCTAGTTCCGGGTTTAGCTTTCTTTTATTGTCCTCTTTTTTTATTGGTGGTATACTTACTGGAAATATAGTTTACGGGAAACCATTTAAAATATGAAACAGCTTCATGAACGGTTTATACCGGCCCAAGCGCAGGGGGATTTTATATTAAAACACCCGTCAGTTTCGATGTTTCCCTTTAATTACTCTGAAAACCTTGCTTGAGAAAGGTCGCACACAATGCAATCATTAAATTTGGGAGAATTCACTCAACTGGCCGTCCTGCCGCTCACCATCAACCTCGGTCTGGGCGTTGTTATGGCGATCCTTATTCGCTGGCATTTCAACCGCTTCAGCCTCACTCTTTCTAACCGCCGCGAGTTTTCCAACGTACTTCAGTTCATACTCCTCACCACGCTGCTGATTATTTCTATTGTGAAAACATCTCTTGCACTTTCGCTCGGTCTGGTGGGAGCTCTGTCAATTGTTAGATTCAGAACGCCGATCAAGGAGCCGGAAGAACTGGCATACCTGTTTCTATCGATTGCCATCGGTCTAGGTCTTGGTGCCGACCAGCGAAAAGCGACTGTGTTCGCAGGTATTGTCATCCTTGCCATAATGGCTTTTTCAAGATGGGCGAATTACGATAAAAACAACAAGAATCTTTACCTTACACTCGAATGGGATGTTCCCGAAAACCAGAAACAGGCTCTATCTCAATTCAATGAAGTCATCGGAAAATTCACCCGGAAAAGCGATCTGAAACGCTTCGATTTAAAGGGAAATATCATTGAGACAACTTATGTTGTGGACATTGAAAACTCCGAGAAACTAACCCAGCTCATTGAGGTTTTGAAAAACAGTTTCAACGGAATTGAAGTAACGTTCATTGACCAGAACAGGCTGCCGGTTGCATAAATGAGAATTGAAACAAACCGTCACACAAACGAAACTGGAAACCGGAATTCTCTTTACAAGCGGGTAGCGACCGTTCTTATCATTCTTCTCATTCCGGCGTCTTCATTTATTGCCGGCGTCGCCAGTCAGAAAAGAATACACGAAGCATGGCTGGATTGTTTCAGCATGCTCGGCGGAGTCATGCAGCAGGGCAGGCCAAGGTCCGAGAAAATCCATGCTATCCTTACTGTGGCTCCACGCAACTATCTCCAGGCGGTAAGGAAAAATGAAAAAGTCGATAAGATATATATAGATATTAAGTTCAAGCATGTTCAGAAGCTCAACAAAAAACGCGACGAGGCATTAAAAAAAGGTGTTCTCGTGTCGGAATCCGACGATTTTGTCCCTGCGAAGATCCGCCATGGCGGGCATATATATCATGCCAGGCTGCGGCTCAAAGGCGATCTTGTCGATCATCTCAAGGGCGATAAATGGTCTTTCAGGATACACATGAAGGACAATGAAACGCTTTTTGGGATGCGGCATTTTTCCATCCAGGCCCCGTACACGCGCTCTTATCACTGGGAGGCGTTGATAATGGAACATTTCAGAATGGAAGATCTGCTCGCTCCCCGGTATTTCTTCATTGATGTTAACATCAACGGCAAAGATATCGGCCTGATGGCCGTGGAGGAACACTTTGCGAAGGAACTGCTGGAATCACAGAGACGCAGAGAAAGCGTTTTTCTGAGGTTCGACGAATCCCTGTGGTGGGAAGACCGCAAGTACAACAGGCCCCCAGACAACACCAGCAACTGCATATATTTCAATCATGCCACCACTTTTATCGATTCTTTTGAATCTTCCAGGGTTGAAAAGTCGCCCAAACTTACCCGGGACTACAATGCTGCCGTCGGCCTTCTTCGCGGCTTTATCCACGGCGAGTTAGCCCCATCGATGGTTTTTGATGCAAAAATCACAGGTCGCTTTCTGGCAATGGCTGAAGTATGGGATACTTACCATATTTTGCTCTGGCGCAATATACGGTTTTACTACAACCCCATTACCGCGCATATCGAACCCATTATATACGACTCGACAATGAACGGGCTGGATATTCCAACAAGATATCTGAACGTTAGAAATAATCTCTCCGAACGGATGCTCAGGGACCCGGTGATAAAAGAGGTTTTCGATCTGGAATTGAAACGCCTGACCGATGAGATGATCAGCGGGAAGATACATTCCAGACTCGCCGCTCTGGAACAACGGGATATGAACATTCTCCATAGAGAATATCCTCTTGTTCGGGAATTCGATTTTGAAAGGATAAAACAAAGGGCAAAAACACTTGTAGCCAGAGCCCGGGACATCGAAAAGCCTTTCCCTTATCCCGGCGAACGCTTTTTCCGGCTCATTAACGCTTATATAACCGAAACACCCCTTTCTTCTTTCCTGGAACTGATGAACAACATGCCATACCCTGTTGTTGTTACTGATATACACTGGAGGAACATCGACAGTAACGCCGTCATGAAATTTGAACCGACCGGGCCGCTGGAGCTTCCGCTACGCCTCGAGCCCACTCCCGTCTTGGGTGTTCCCGATCTGAAACGCATCCCATTTTCACGGGACAACGGAGACGACAGAAACTGGAGACTGGAAGTAGAGTCACGCCTTGAGGGAAAGAAAGATATATATACCGTAAAAGCGCGTGAATATATCGCTGTGTTGAATTCCATCCCTATTGAGAGAACTACAACCAGAAATGTTCTCTCCAGACACGAATTCCTTGAGTACGACGAAGATAAACAAGTGTTCAAGGTTAAACCAGGCGAATGGCATGTTAACGGCATGTTAATTACACCGATTGGCGCAGGGCTTAAAATACCGCCCGGAGTGACCCTGCGATTCGACGTCGATGGTGGAATAATAGTCAGAGGCCCTGTGTGGTTCTCCGGAACCCGGGACGCAAAAATCGTTCTCGAAAACGATGAGGGCACGAGCACGGGATGGTTCGGCATTGCCGTTCTGCGGTCGGAGACACCTTCTCAAATGCAATATGTGCTGGTCAGAAACACAACCGGAATAAATAGGAACGGCTGGCAAACAACCGGCGGCGTGACGTTCTTTGAGAACGATATTCACATTTCAGACTGCGGGTTTTCGGGCAACAGGGCGGAAGACACAATCAACATAGTGCGATCGAATTTCCTAATGGAGCGGGTCTCGTTTTCAAACACGGCTTCAGATGCGTTCGACGGTGATTTCGTTGATGGCGTAGTCAGAGACGGCACTTACGACACGATAGGCGGAGACGGCATAGATTTGAGCGGCAGCCGGATCTTGGTTGACAATGTGCATTTCAGCAACATAACCGATAAGGGTATTTCAGCCGGCGAAAATAGTTTCGTCACCGCAAAAAAACTCGTCCTGAATAAAGTGAGCATAGGATTGGCAAGCAAAGATCTATCTCTGGTAAATATTTCCGACTCTGAAATATCAGGCTCCACTGTGGCAGGTCTCGCCGCATACCAGAAGAAAAGCGAATATGGGCCGGCTTCCATACAGGCAACCAGCATCAGGTTTTCAGATACCCGGGACATCTCCCTTGTCCAGACCGGCAGCAGCATCAACCTCGACGGCAAAGATATCCCTTCCGCTGAGGTTGATATGAACAAACTTTACGAGCAGGGGCCATAAAAGATTGATTCCCGAAAACAAGGACCGGCTGCGTCACGAGATAAAGTTCGTAACGGAGCCTGAAAACTATTCATCAGTTTCTAACTGGCTTTATTCGAGCCCTTTCGGATTCAAGACCGCGTATCCGCCACGCCAGGTGAACAATGTATACTTCGATACAATAGACCTGAGATCATACCAAGTTAATCTGTCCGGGTTAAGCATGCGCGACAAGATGCGCTACCGATGGTACGGATGCCTGGTGGAACCGGCCACGGGCAGACTGGAAGTGAAATGCAAAAAGAGTAGTCTGGGCTGGAAACAGGTAGCCGCTCTCTCCTGCCCTGTGAATATTCAAGACAAATGCTGGAACGACATACGGAGACAACTCAGATCGCAGCTGCCTGTCGAGTTCAGAATCGTACTTGATTTTAACCCCTTCCCTGTGTTGATCAACAGCTACAGGCGAGAGTATTTCGTTTCCGGAGACGGCGTTGTCAGAATAACAATTGACAGGGAGCTAACAGCGTTCGACCAGAGACACGGAAGAACCCCCAATCTTACAAAAAGGGCTCTTCTCCAAAACAAATTGATTCTTGAAGTCAAATGCGAGAGAGCATACCGTGACATCTCTTCAAAAATCCTCACAGGGATCCCCCTGCGCAGAAGCCGTCACTCCAAATACGTAACAGCGCTTGAAGCTATTTTATCCTGATTTTGTTCTCTTCAGCCCATAACAACACACAAAACCCGGAAAACACATATTGGATACGCGAACAGTCTGAACACTGAAATGTCACTGCCGCAAAATGACCCGCTGTTGCATATTACTCGCACTTGAGGTTTAATAGATTGTAGAGAAAATATAAAAATAACAATTTGTGTCAAACAAAAACGAGAATAGATTATTCGATTAACGAAAATACAACATTTGAAAGAGTTGTTCAATGGGATACTTAAGAATCGACGGTCACGATTTGAGTGTAGATGAATTGTACTCCTGGGTTGGCGGCTTAATTACACTCCAGAGAAATGATAAACTTCGAAAAGCAAAACTACACCCTCACCTGAAACTCATTTTGAAAGATGTTGAGAAACGCAAGATCGAGAATGAAGATAAGCAGCATCACGATTGGTGGAATATCCTTAATTGGTTACACCACTACGAGAATATACACGAAGCTATCGAGAGAAAAGCCTCTGATTTTATTAAGAATGTCGAGGAAGATACACGTCTTTACGAAAAAGAGAATCAGGCATATTTCCAGGGACAGGTTCACGATAATCCTGAAGAAAAAGAAAAGCCGAAAAAGGAAACCAGAGACACAGCAAAGGGGAACAAACATCACTCTACTCTCTACCTGTATAGAAAAGAATTTGAGCTGTATGATGAAAAGAATAAGTACAAATCAAAACCATCTATACCGTGGCAACATCACGTAAAAGAAAAGTTTGCGGATTTTCTCAGCAGACATGGGCTTCACTATATAGATGAAAAGGGTAATGCCGCTAAAGACCACGAATTGCAGGCATCTGAAAAGACAGATCAGAATTCTCCGGAAACGATCAATGAACAGCAGGAAACTATCGATAAAAAGAAAACTCCTGTTGAGCAAAAAGCTCCATCTTCAAATCAAAACACTGATAAAGAGCTGGCAAAAGCTATCCTGGAGTTTCTGAATAAGAATCCGGATTACATGGATGAATTCATAAGCATCGTAAAAGAAGGAATGACAGAACTCGCGCTTGAAAGATTTAATTAAAGGCGGGAAAGAAGAGTGCCACCCAGGGTATCCACCTTCAGTTCCGAACTTCATGTCCGAAGCAGTTCATTCCCTGTTTTGAGCTTCCGCCTGAAAACAGATGTTTTCAGCGTTCATATCAGCAACTTCAGCAGACAGAGTGTTGTAAAACTCGTAGTCGGTGTGATTCTGCAATACAAAATTGTATGAACCTATCGCACTGGGAACATCGTTAATCCCGCAATACAGGTATCCAAGCAAAAGATAATAATTGATTTCGAAACTGATGTCCCAGTATATATCCCCGATAAAATTGCTGAATGAAGGATTGCTCGCACTTTCCTGAAAAGATTCAAGGCTGCTGGTCGTTTGTTCGATATCTTCAAACAAGTCGATGGTTTCCAAAAATTCATCGACATAAACCAGGCCTTCTATTTTGCGGGTTGTCAAGTAATAACTCGCAAATTGTCCTTCCCACCGTTCTCCATGGAGTTCGGCCACTTCTCCGAGAAGGAATTCTCCCCAGGCAGGTTCTTTTCCGGTCTCCCTCAGGATATAGCTCAATCTCAGTTGGGCTTCCACCGCACTCTCGCTTTCCGGATATTCCTTAACTACATCACTGAGAAGTATATAAGTGTCTTCCATCAGCCAGCCGGGAGGAACAATTACTTCACCAGTCAATTCAATGTCGCGATTGTCGAGACACTCGAAATTCATCATCTGTACAGCCTGTTCCAGCGCTTCTTCAGCCTCGCTCAATGGTGCCGCGGAAGTACCCATAGAGAGTTCTTCCGCATTAATTTGAAAAGGCTCAAACTGGCATTCCTCAAGATCGTCCTGCGATCTGGCGAAACTGCAGATAGTTGCTGCAATTGTTAATGTAACAACAAATAAAATCTTTTTCATCAATATATTCTCCTGTTAGCTGTTTATATTCGCAGCCGCAATCCCCATTACCTGAAAAACGGGCAGGAATCTTTCTCTATCCCAAAATGTTGCTCACTTAGTTTATTTATTACACTCATACTCATGTACTTATCGTCATATTGAATACCTTTGTATATCAGGTCCAGGGGTTTCTTCTCCTGGAGATACTCGAAAAAAGATGCTTTCATGATTGAACTTCTTGAATTATTCTGTGTATCGTGATAGCCATAGCCCTTTTTCTTAGTTTCATCTTTGCCTTCAAAAACTGTGGTGGCGCCACAAAAGAGCGGCGCATTGTTCTTATCCGTTACATCATATATGAGTTCGATAGTCGCTTCTTTAATATCCTCGCATATCATATATTTGCTCCCCTGTTTTTCCATTGCTTCATTGTATTTCGGAATGTTGATTTTAAGGTAAACTCTTAAGTGATTACTCATAGTATCTTTACACCTGTACGCAACGTTTTCCTTCTGGAATCCGTTGTCAAGTTCATATTCTACTTTTCTAAAGTAAGGATACCCTTTCATAAGTCTATGGAAAGTAATTGAATCATTTTCTAATATCCGGTGTCTTTTGAATTTGTAAAGAATAGAAGGGTAGTTTATTACGCTCTTCATGGCAGACGGAACTTCATATAAAGGGAAATCAGTAATACAAAGAAATATCAATGTAAACAGGAACGAAAAGATCCCTGTCATGATTACCTTATACTTTTTTTTAATTTTGTCCGTTTTCATATTCATACAAAGAACCTCCCTGGTTTACCAGTCATATTTATTTCAGCGAGAAAGTCCTGATATGTGTTGCTGAATATCAATAACATCAGTAACTTTCAACAAAAGACCGGTCGATAAATTCAGAAAGTTTTCTGCCTTCATCAGACAGCAGACCGTTTTTTTCCTCATTCACTGCCAGATAATAATGTTTTCCTTCACGAGTGACCAAACGAAGAGAATGAAGTTTGCCAAGACTCGTCCAGTAATAAAAAAAACCAAGCCCTTTTCCATACCTGTGCCGGATGAGTTCTACCTTCTCGATGCTTTGTACGGGTATTGTTTTTGAAATGCAGAAGGGGTAAAAGCCAAGCCTGAAGACGACTTCTTCTCTCGGCTTACATATCAGGGTCCTTATCTCTGTAAATATTCCGATTGAATTCAAAACCGGGAGATGTACTGCGTTTGTAACCATCACTGCAAACGGGAAAGCCGTTATGATAATTACCAGGAATAAAATCATGGTCTGAATTCGAAAATCACGGTCGATAAATAAAAGTAGTATCAGTATTGAGAAATAGCCTATTGTAATGGGAACTCCAAAAAGCCAGGCGGCAACAAATTCCGCCCACCTTCTATATTTGAATGAGGCCGTTTTATCTTTGTTTAACGAGAACTCAATCAAATTATATTGAACTCCTGCCGGGATAATTTTATACATTAGTGTATCAAATTATATTAACAATTTCCAGTCCCAATACCTTTACTCTCTATACAATCCCTACTGTATATCCGATCTCAGTTCACCGAAGCGCACAAGCGCAAGCCGGCAGCTACAGGACTGCGCATCACTCGAAACGATCAGGATATTTTTAGAGCACACGGATACATCAACTACAGCAAGGTATCTGCACAGCGATGACCGGGACGTGGATCAGGCATCGACCGGATACTTGAATCATTGCTGTAAGATGACAATCCCTTGCGCATCACATGCGGTTGATGTTTAATATGAGTAGAGGATTCAAGCCGCCGATATATGGATAATAATGCAGGAAACGATTTGTTAAATCTAATGGGTAAACTGACGGAAGACCAAGAACTGGTTTTAATGATTGTACCTTTTGTTGTTGCGGCAACAGCAATGTTTTTAGAGTTGATATTGACGTGGAGAAAAAACAACTTCTATCAGCCGGTAATTTCTAAACGTAAGTTTGACATTGAGTATTCGTTGAAAGATATTCTTGGAATTCAGTTTAAGGAAACAACATGTCTTTTTCTTCATTTAGAAAGTTTGGCCGGCAAACTGTATTTCAGAGGAAAAAAAAGCCCGAGTGGAACAGGTATGTTTTATCTCGGGTATATCCAGTTTCATGAATGGGGAGAAAATACAAAAGCAAATATCGTTTTTAAAATACCTTTTTTCAAAATAGTATTTTACTTGGTATGTATTGGTATTAGTGTTTTTATTTTTTTAAATGAACATTATATTCTTCGTGTTTTTGTTCTTTTAGCTGTCTGGTTAGAAATTCGAGAATACAAAAGCAAGATTGAACTATATCAATCCGAAATTCTGGGAACTATAAAAAATGAAATAGGAGCAAAGCAAGAAGAACAGAAGATAAAACTTTGAATCAATTGGATGACCGCATAATCACACATCTCAGGATACATACACGGATACATCAACTACAGCAAGGTATCTGCACAGCGATGACCGGGACGTGGATCAGGCATCGACCAGGACACTTGAATCGTTGCTGTAAGACGACACGCCGCTTGCATATCACACGCGGTTGATGTTTAATATATGTAGACGAACTCAAGCCGGCGAAATATGTTTTTGCGAGATTCTGACAGCACATGAGTACAAGAGCATTCATTATTATTGTTTCAGGTATGTTTTCAGTTTTTTCGTATCTGTTTTTTTATTTTTGGAATGTGATCATAAGTGCTCCGCTGACGAGCTCTTATATCTTTACATCATTTTTAGGAATAGTATATATGTTTGCAGCACATAAAGGGCTAAAAGCATGGAACGCAGAAGCAGATAAAAAGACTTATCTCATATTAAATATTGTTCTATTTACACTGTTGATTTTCTTTGTCTGTGTTGGGCTTCATTTTTATCTTTTAATGAATGTAATCTCGATAACAATCGTTGTGATTATTACGGTATTAGCAATAGCAATCGTCGGTTACTGCATGAGCAATGAAAAAACAAGTCATGAGGTATGGACAGAAGTTGATAAGGTAAACAAATACTCGCCGACAAAAGAGTCATTAGAATCAGCAGGTATCTATTTGAAAGAAGCAAAGAAAAAGATAAATTGTCCGAATTGTAATCTCGAATATGATCTACCGACGGAATGGCAGGGCAAGAAAGTCAAATGCAATGACTGTGGTCATATTTTCGTTGCAAAAACGTTCGATGAATTGAACGTTTTCACGTTATATAAATATATCTTTACTGGCTGTTTATCTTTTGTAGCATCGGTTTTTACTCTTTTCATACTGATAAAAGGTTATTCGATTTTTGCTCAGCATCCGTTTTTCTATGCATTTGCGGCATTATGGTTAGGCGGTACGTGCAATTTTGTTCTTGCAGGTATTTGCTGCATACTAATCGGCTTGAAAAACTGTCGAATAAATGATTATGGAAAAAGAATGTACTTGTTTTTGAATTCTTCGCTTGTCCTGGTTTTCTCGCTGTTTTGTATACTGAATCATATTACGAAGTCATCAGAGCAGTTGACAACAGCATTGCTCGTAACGTCTGAATGGATATGGGTTGTATATACATCGCTATCTTCAATCACTGTACTTGCAACGGCAAAGTTTATTATGCTGAACAAGCAGAAAGAAGCTTGAGTCGTACTGCGAAAAACAAGCGGCAAACACATCTCAGGATACATACACGGATACATATTGGATACATAAAATATCAAAAAACAGCGATTTATATATGGAGTTGCAAGTATTTGGTGAAGATTTGCCTTGCTGGTGAAAAACACCGCGGAGCGGTTGCGAGTGAGCATTACGACGCAGAGCATCGTAACGAGTACTGGCTGTTTTTCTGTTTGTGAAAGAGCGGGAAACGGGACTCGAACCCGCGACGCTCGGCTTTGGAAGCTGACCATCCCCTGTGAGAAGCGTAGTGTTTGTGGCGATATTTTGATTTTGAGAAATGCTGGATATACAAAGGATATACAAAAGTGTTCTAAATTTGTGAACTGCGGTGGTGATTGAGGATATGACATATAGTTCTAATAATTAATGCTTCATACAAAACAACTTCTTTGCTTTATCAGTTTTTTTCCTCCCTCTCCTTTCTTGCCATTTACACACTTTTCGGGATTTTATCAAACATACAGTGTCCGTGTTCATATACGGTTTGCAGTGATTTGTTTCTAAAACAATCCTGGCCGTTCTTTTCTTTTATCTTCTACATCAATGCCAAGTGATGAAAATGCTTGTAACCACTTATCCACATCAAAAGTATTATGTTTAACATATTCAACATGGTAATTTCGTACCCCCAATTCATCCTCTCTAATATTTGATGCAATAGTAATTTCCCTGATTCCCACTTTCCATTTATATCTAATTTTGATCATATCTTCTTTGACATAGGCTCTTACAGGGTTTCTTCCTTGTATTATCTTCGCGCTAACAATCTTCTCCAGAGGAATAACTTTTGAAGGCGACTCCCAATACACTGATTTTAGAAATATAAATTTCCGTGAAAGCATAACTTCATTATACCTTACTGTTTCATGCGCTCCATCAGCAAGAAAAAGGTCAACATTATCACTATAGCTGCTTTCAACCAATCCACGTTCAAGAAGAACCTTCCATACTTCGGACAATAACTGTCGTGCGTTCATCTCTTCAATAAATAGAAATATATCAACAAGTTCATTGTTCTTAGATCGGATTATTTGACTTGATAACACTTCGGATGCGTTAGTGTTTATACATTTGATCAGATCGTTATCCCATCTTATTATCCTTATGGCTCTGTATGCTATGAAGATACATCCAAACAAAAGAGTTGCACCAGTTACACAACCTAATATACATGCTACTGGACTTTCGTTCTTATCCGTATTGTAGAATATTGCCACCAGGATCAAAGCCAACGATGCAACAGACAGAACAGGGAAAAAGATATATAAATAAATTTCAACGATTTTATGTTTTAATACAATTCTTGATGGAAGGGCTTTCATATAAGGTTCTCTTTTACCTGATTTCTACTAATATACTATATTACCTTCAGCAAAACAAACCTATCAGCAACTACATAGGAGCCAACTTAGTTATGAATCTTTTTCATGGTGGCACGAAGCATTTGAAATATTCTTGGATTTCTGCCCCGATAAAATCGAGTTGATTGACATCGCTATTCAAAATAACCATTCATATCTTGTCTCACAGGCACTTGTGGGAAGATATGGAAAAAAGGTTGTTGCATCAGTTCGTGATAGAATGATCTCAAATTTCAAAACGCATGATTCTGCTAAAACGACCTTTTTTCTGAAGGTATTAGAAAAATCACTGTGGTCAGAATGGGAAATATTTGATTTTTTAATTGAGTCGAACCAATGTTTCATAAGATATTCTCCAACTTTCTTCACTGCGTTTACTGAGACTCTGCACTTCTTTAACGAAATAGAAATGACCGGAAGTATTCTGAATATAGCCAGGCAAAGATTGAAGACTATGGCTGAGAACGGATATGGCATAAGCTTGATGTTAACCATATTCGGAAAATATGGCTCTGAGGCAGATATAGATTTACTGACCTCAATAATCGACACAACAAAAATCGACAGGGCTGAAGTTATGGAAACCATTAAGACAATAGGGACTCGTCTCTCTTTAAAATAAATGTTGCAAGCCACAAGATAACCTTGGGAAAACAAGTCCTCCTCAGCGCCCTCTGGGTATAATATATTGGATATATAAAAATCCAAAAACATACGGATTCATACGGGTACACACGGCTTTTTCGGGCGCAGGAGGGCCAGGCACGAAATCAGCAAAAAGCCGAACTATCACTATCATTTCTACATGTTCTGAAAGAGCGGGAAATGGGACTCGAACCCGCGACCCTCAGCTTGGGAAGCTGACCGTCCCCTGTGAGCAGTGTAGTGTTTGTGGCGTTTTTTGGATTTTCAGAAACGGCGGATATACACAGGATATATATTTCGGGGAGAAATTTGCGAAATGGGTTGCGGATGCGAAAAATGGCCTGCTGAAAAAACTTCACATTTCCTGAACATCCGGTTGCTTTTCACTTGTAACCCCACTGGACCATGTTCCAGGCCATCGCCCTTACTATCGGAACCCTGAGAATGAGATTATCAATACCCAGGAGCGGCCGGTACCACCACCCGATCGTATCGCCTGTTTCCTTCAATACTTCTTTCCAGTATCTCGTACTGCTCGGATCTTTCCGGTCGATTATATAGTACTTGATAAATATCAAAAGGGTTGCAAGTCCGAATTCCCTGTGGCCGACGTTCCTGAAATACTTTCTTGTTGTTTTTAAATCGTCGAACCCGAGAGGCGACTCGTCATGTGTTCTAACGTCTGAGGCGAGTCTCCTGTAAACACCGATTATCGGGTTATACTTCAACGGGTCCCACGCCACAAAACAGCCTCCCGGCTTTAATGCCGATCTTGCATTCTGAAGCATCCTGTTCCTGTCCGGAACATGGTGCAGCGCATTTGCGGCATACACGATATCAAAACTATCGTCTTTCACATTCAGGTTTTCGGCCGAAGATACTACGGTATTTATTTCAAGGCCCATAGCCGCCGCGTTCTGCCGGCAGAGTTCAAGCATTTTCTCTGAGATATCTGTTGCTACCACCTGTGCCCCTAGAGAGGCAAAATACAAAGCGGACTCCCCAAGGCCGGATCCGATATCCAGGATCCGCTTGCCTCTCACATCGCCCAGCAGGTCCAGTATGAACCTGTTTTCCTGGGCCGTGATCGCTTCAAAGGATTCCTTTATCAGCAACTGGTCCGGGTCGGTAGATTCAGCCCACCTGTCGTGGAACGCCGCCTCGTCCCTGTGAATGTCCTCTTCCCGCTTCATCGCTTTCCGAGGTCTCCACGTTCGATGTTGAATGTTTTTTTGACGATATACAGCGGCCTGTTTTTAACCTCCGTATATATCCTCCCGATATACAATCCCATCATTCCTGTCGACAGTAGCGTCATCCCGGACAGGAAACTTATAAGGACTACAATTGAAGACCAGCCGACTACCAGGCCCTCGTTCTTCTGGATTACTAGGTAAAATGTATATATGATCATGAAGACACTCGCCATGATGCTCATCATTCCTATCCACACAAAAAACCTAAGAGGAAGGTCCGAAAAAGAGAATATTGCATCGGCTGCAAACTTGATCATCTTCAGCAACGGATACTTCGTTCTCCCGGCAGCCCGCGGTTTCCTGGTATAAGGAACCGCAATCTGGTCAAAACCGACCCATGTAGTCAACCCTCTTATGAAGCGGCCATTTTCGCCAAGTCTCCGCAGTTCATCAACCACATCCCGCGAAATAAGCCTGAAATCCCCCGTGTTCGACGGAAGGTTTTCCAGCATGAGTTTCTTCATCATCCAGTAGAATATATCCGCCGTCACTCTCTTAAAAATCGTTTCTCCTTCACGCTCAGTTCTCTTTCCATAAGCGACATCGTAACCTTCACAATATCGTTCCAGCATCGTTGTTATAACTTCTATCGGGTCCTGCAGATCAGCGTCCATTATCACCACAGCATCGCCGGCCACCGCATCCAGGCCAGCGGTAATCGCCAGTTGATGCCCGAAGTTCCTGGACAACACCACTACAATGATTCTTTCGTTCTCTTCCGCCCAGGCCATCGCCAGTTTCAGCGTTTTGTCCGTGCTCCCGTCATCGACCAGAACGACCTCTACATCACACCCGAATTTATCAAGCCATTCGGACAACTCGCTCTTGAGATACGGGAATGCCTCCTCTTCGTTGTACATTGGAATCAGTATCGAGAGGAGTTTCGGCATTTCCCTTGAATATAGCATTTGGCATGCTCCTATCCTACATAATTGGGCCTGTAAAATGCTCCCGAGGCGCAGCTCCTTCAACATTTTCCGCGTTGGAGCCTGCAGGCGCCTCCCTATATGTAATATCCAGACACCGGTGTAAAAAATGCAATCCTTCTCATTACTTCAGAAACCTTCTCCGATGGTCTTATATATTAAAATTCATTACAGGTATATTGACTATCAAACGGAACAGCCACAACGCATGGTGAATAATCGACACAATGAACGCGGTAACCAGCAGTTTATCGTAAAGCCTGTACTTGTCGGAAATTCTTTTTACTGTGAATACAACAGGCGCGGCGGCGGCGCAAATCATGGGATACATATATCGTGCCTGGGCTGTTTTGTGTTTCGTGTTCAGAAAAGCCTGCTGCAACAGAAACAAGGCCATGCAAAACGCGAAACAATTCATGATATGTTTAATGCGGCCCGGCGTTTTTTCCCTGACGAGAAACAGCGCTGAAGCCAGCAGCGCTCCCGCCACCGCGGACAATCCCAAATAAATATGTTTGAGAAGTCCGGGAACCTCCCTGGGGAAACCCCTGATGTAATCGCTCGGCAACCAGAAGTTCAACATCACGCTCTTCAGGAACCAGGGGAATTCACCCGGCAGCATCGACAGGGTTCTCTCTTCCACGAATTTAGGATCAAAGAAAGCTGCGTTACTCGACATCAGGTAGTTTCTCACATACCACCAGCCGCAAGTCGCCGCAAAAACAAAAGCAAATACGAACAGGTCCATGACCATCGCTTTAATGCCACGCTGTTTGACGGATGGATGGAAAAAATAGAGAACCACGAAGAACACTGGCAGGAAACTGGCCGTTATCTTCACAAGACAACTCAACCCCGCCAGTAAACCGCACAATGCCGTCCTTCCCGGGCCGCCTCCCTCCCCTGTCAGCTTCAACATGTAATAGAATGTAACTGTGACCGCCATGACAACCGCCGGGTCATTTCCCAGCAATGACTGTGTAATAACGAAAGCCGGATTCGCATAAGCGAATACTACAAGCCCCATTCCCAGGGCCGGCGAATCGAGTCCTTTCGCGCCAATCAGATACAGGAAAAATAACGTCGTCATTCCCATCAGGACAGAGAACAGCCTGAGCAGCCGGTCCCTTGTTTCGGGTTCTTTATCCAGGAAAGGCAGGCTGACTAAAGCAGCAACAGAATAATAGCCTGGCGGATGGGCCGACTCATAAGTCTCTTCAGCCGTCGGCAGGCGTTGCTCCCTGGCAATTATATCAACGTAATAATAATGGAATGGTTCGTCCGACCCTATCCAGGCCGGTAATCTGAAAGAATAGAGGAACCCGGTGATTGCAAAAACGACTATTACGATTATCGAAAAGTTTCCGTAGCGCTTCTCTTTTATCAATACTATCTCCTGCTAAGAAAGTTGCGACACCAGGATCTGACAGTCGGTAACTATAAAAACGCACCTCTCTTTGCAATGCAAGGAAATTGAAATCTGTAACAGGACCAGACCAGAGAGATACAGTATTTAACGATATTTTATTGATCGCAGATTCATAAATCAAGTGAGGAATATTCAGGGGTAGACAACAGTCCAGGAAAACCGGGCGGTTCCGGGCATGTTCACAAATCTTTAAAATGACCAGCCCCGGTAATGGTACCACCCGCTAAGTTAGTATTTAGGGTGGGATCGCCATGGAGTAACCGCAATATTTTACATTTGCTTGAACCCCCTAAAAGGAGGGTATAATAATGAGAAATGAAAAAATAATATCATGGGCGAGTATTCTGAACGACTACATATTTAGTGGAATCGATGACACAGGCCTTACAAACAATGCTACGGAAATCATGAATTATCTCTATGGAGATGATGATAAGATGATTTCATTCGCAAACCAGACTGTTAAGCCGAATCCATATAGCAAACATGGAGGTGGAGGGAAAAGGATATAGAGGTCAACCCAAAATATGGATTATTAAGGGTGATTCTCTTTGTGAAAGAATACTGCTGAAATATCGTTATCAAGACAAGAATTACTGGCCCACTGTGAGAATGATTTATGCTTTTTCCCTGAGACTCTTCTACGATAACAGCCTGCGGAATAGTCTGAAAATCACGAATCTTTCATGGGACGGTCAATGGAATTGCCTATGGGATGATCCTTCAGATATTTTTTACGATGGTAATGATACATGGAAATGGTTAATAAAACATATCGACGGGAATTACTTACCCGCTAAGGAAATGGAAAAATATTTTCCGGACGGATTAGATATTAACATGTTTGTTAAACGGATTGACTGCCCAAGTAAAGAGGAGCAGGCTACAGTTTATAAATATAGGTGGAACTCTTTTGTCGATAACTGGCTGTGCTGCATCAGGAGAGATAAGGATTTTGAAAGTTATTTCGACAAACACCTGAAAATTGATGAAATTGATATTTATGTAATGAATCTTCAGCCCTGAAACCCCTCCTCCTTTCAACTTTTTACTCCGCCATAGACACCCATTTCCGCCATGGTCCGCACCTCTCAGGATATACAATGGATATACAAAAATCTCTCAAATACGGTTAAATAGGGACATATTGGGCTATCCGGTGAAGCGAAGATAGTTAGATGGAACAATCAAAAAGCCAAATAAACACAGCCATTTATTGAATTTTTCTTAGAGCGGGAAACGGGACTCGAACCCGCGACCCTCAGCTTGGGAAGCTGACCGTCCCCTGTGAGAAGTGTAGTGTTTGTGGCGATATTTTGATTTTGAGAAATGCTGGATATACAGGATGTACATTTGTGTGAGAAATTTGTTAATTGTGGTGCGGAGGAGTGAATCATAGGGTAGATTGATTGTTATTAACAGGCATGCATTTCTTTATCACGTTTGATTAATTGGAACTTTTATCCTCTCGAAAAAATCCTTCCATGCATTTATTTTATTAGAGTTAATTGTATACTCCCTATTCTCTCCTTCAATAATACATTTGAATCTTATACACTGATCTTTCAATAATGCTCGATTATGCTTTTCTTCAACAACAGACCAATTGACAATGTCGCCTGCTTTCAATATTACGGGCTTTTGGATAGCAAAGTTGGGTTCAACAAATAAATAGTCTTGACCAATCCAAATCACTCCTTCTCCAACGCCATGTCCTTCCGCTGAAAACAAACTATCACCAACTTTGATATCATCACTAATCTTAATCTCTCTTTTCTTAATCTCCTTGAATAACAAATCCTTCCTTTCACTATTACTATTTCTTACAGCCTGGTATATCCATATCAATTCTACTGTCTTTAATTCATCCAGAAAATGCTGGTGTTTATCGCCCTTTATTCGTAGATATTTATCTGGTAACATATACTTTTTTTTATTCCATACCAATATAGGTTTTATTGCGTATATTAAATAAATGCCTGAAATGAGCCCAAAAATCATTGTAAGGTATCCAATCAAGCTAAGCTGATTTTTGCCAATGACTGCACTGATCATTATTGCTGGACATAGAAGAATTAAGATAATTCCGCTAACTATGAATAAATAGGAAGTATCTTTATTAGTATTCAATGGTAGCACTTATACCACCTTCTCTGGAAATATAGGAATTCCTCTAACCAAATGTTAATTGAGGTTTTTCTTGTTTCTGAAAGAGCGGGAAACGGGACTCGAACCCGCGACCCTCAGCTTGGGAAGCTGATGCTCTACCAACTGAGCTATTCCCGCACACGCTTGATATTTTATCATTATCTTTTCTCAAGTCAATGGCTGACGGATTCAGCATTTTTGCATTTGGAGCTGTTGGAAAAATGTATCGTAGAGAGTTTGTCCTCCTGAACACAGTGAAGGATCTCGCTTTTGGAGCTTATGATTGAGATTCTTCGGTCGCTGCGCTTCCTCAGAACGACAAAGCGGGGATTTTTCAACAGCCTCATTTGGGGTTATAATATGGATGTTGTTCGCACGCGAGAGGGATTTTTATGCTGATCGAAGAATGTCAGAACTGTGGCAAGAAGCTGCACCCAAAGATCGATACGGAGTTCTGCACGGGCTGCGGCGCTCTGATCAAGCCGATGAAGGTAAAAAAACGCGAGGCGGCCCGCAAGCAGGTTGCGCGCGGCCGCAACAAGATGATCACCCGCAAATCACATGAGCTGGAGATTCGAGCCCGCGCGCTGATGATTGGCTTCTTCTCAGGATTCTTTATTACCCTGTTCGTCTGCACGATTCTCCAGGTGCTTTTCCTGCTCGCTTTGCTGATCACGCTCGGCTGCTCATTTCTCTCCGGCATCATCCTGCTCGTTATTATTTCAAGGGCGAACCTCGATATCAAACACGCTTTCAACGACGCCGTTTCCGTGATTCCGGTCGGCGACGGTTTGAAAGGTTTTGCGGAGTCCCTGTCTTCCGCGCTGCCTTTTCTCGGCCAACTGCCACAGGATGATTAACCTGCATTTCTCACCAGTGCGGGTTAATTTATCACGCGGGCGGCACGCAACGCCGATATCTGTTCGTCATCCATCGCAAGCCAGCGTTCGAGCACCTGCCGCGTGTGCTCCCCGAGATGAGGGCACGGCGCGGCTGCTCCGCTGTCGCACCCGTCGAGCCTGATGGGATCGCCCGGAACCCCTATATCGCCGAGCTGCGGGTCATGGACTACGTCAAGCATGCCGCGCTCCCTTAGCTGCGGGTGCGCGTTCACACCTTCGAAATCGAGCACCGGCGCGCATGGCACACTTCGCGATTCGAGCAACTCGACTACCTCCCCGGCTTTACGCGCAGCCACCCACGGCTTGATTATGTCGATGCCCTCCTGCGCGTTTTGCACCCGCGTGAGAAAGTTGCAGAACCGCGCATCGACGGCGAGTTCGGGCCTGCCGATCACTTCCATGAAGTTCCGCCACTCGCGGTCGGTGAGCGCGACGATTACAACATACCCGTCGCTCGCCCTGAAACTCGACCAGAACGGCAGCGGATGCGCGTCGTCCGACAGCAGGTTTGTGATCGACCGCCCGACAAGGCTCTCGATTTCATCGGCAACCGGCTTGAGCGATCTGTCGCTGAATGCTGAAAAGTACTGGAAGTAGATCACGTCGAGCATCGACACATCCACAAGGCCACCCCTGCCTGTCCGCTCGCGGTGGAACAAAGCCTCCACCGCGCCGAGCGCGGCATACGCTCCGCTTATGAGGTCGGCGAAATATATTTTCGGCGTGCGGTCTTCCATTTTGTAAGCGGACATCACGCCGCCCGTTGCCTGCGCCACAATGTCGAACGCCAGACGGTCGGCATACGGCCCGGTGCGCCCGAAACCCGAAATGCTTACATATACAAGCCGGGGATTGTCACGGCTCAGCAACTCATAATCCAGTCCCAGCTTTTTCATCAGCCCGGGCGCGAAGTTCTCGACCAGCACATCGGCCTCCGCCGACAGCTCCCGGATCAGCGCCCGCCCCTCTTCCTTTTTCATATCCACAACGATCCCCTGCTTGTTCTGGTGGATCGTGCTCATCATTCGCTCGGAGCGCATAAAGCGCGTGAGCAGCCGCATGGCCTCACCTTCCGGAGGCTCGACTTTGACCACGTCCGCTCCCTTCATCGCCAGCAGTTGCGAGCACCTCGGCCCGCTCAGGAACTGCGACAGATCAAGTACCTTAATGCCGTCAAGCGCGTTGCTCATTATCCGCCCGCCCTTCGATCTATTTTCTTTTCCGCTGAAATAATGCGTCCCGTCATTATATCATCTATCCCCGATACCGGTCACTCAACCCGGATTTCTTACAGAGAAATCCGGAATATCGTGATAACACCTGTTCTGCTGTGCCGGGTGACATGCACAAGCTTTGCTCTATGCATGAATCAGCAAAAATCGATTCGGGCCGAAAGGTCTCGGGCCGAAAGGTCTCGGGCCGGAAGGTCTCGGGCCGAAAGGTCTCGGGCCGAAAGGTCTCTTCACGGAACAACCGTCTCAACTGAGCAGCATTGCAGCTATTCCACATACAACAGAATTGTGATTTCCCGAAAAAACACAGGGGCGTAACCGGATACTAATATATCGGATAACGATGTTCTGAGACATAACGAATACAGGGGTGAAAATCATGCCGTTGACTGACAGGGTGGCGGTTGTTACAGGCGCGGGGCGCGGGATCGGCAGGCAGATCGCCGTCAGCCTTGCCGCGCGGGGAGCGAAACTTTCCATCTGCTCGATGCACGAGTCCACAATCGAGCCGGTCGCGGCGGAAATCCGTGAATCCGGCGGAGAGGCGCTCGCGCTTGTCGCCGACGTTTCCAGCGAACAGGACGTCGAGAGGCTCGTGTCCGAAACTTACGAGCGATACGGGCAAGTTGATATCCTCGTTAACAACGCCGGGGTGAATCGTGACAATTTCTTTCTGCGGCTCAGCGCGGAATCATGGGACGAGGTGATAGCGGTCAACCTCCGCGGCGCGTTCCTCTGCACGCGGCATTTCTCCCGAAAAATGATGCGCAACAAGCGCGGCAGAATCATCAACATGGCGTCGGTGGCGGGAGAAGCCGGCAACATGGGGCAGGCAAACTACAGCGCCGCGAAAGCCGGCGTGATCGGGCTCACCAAGTCGTGCGCAAAGGAGCTGGCCCGCTACGGGATCACCGTCAACGCGGTATCGCCCGGTCTTATCGAAACAGACATGCTCGGCGAAATGGAAACTTCGGTTCTCGAAGATTTGAAGAAAAGCATTCCGGCGGGCAGGCTTGGAACAGTGCAGGACATCGCCGACGCAACCTGTTTTCTCGCTTCGGACTCGGCGGCATACATCACCGGACAGGTGCTCCGCGTGGACGGCGGCCTTTACATGTAAATATTCACTCAAGCAATTTTCATAAAAAAAGCCCGGCGTATGACCGGGCTTTTATGTATGCCTATGATTCGATCCGGGTTAGCCCGGATTTCTCACAGAGAAATCCTGAAAACCACGATAAGGCCAATCCTGCTGCGTCACAGTGGCGATTCGGGATCGGTCACATACGCAACAGTATGCTCCCTCACCACTCACTTGCTGTTCCTTGTATTATCAGCCTTATCACGATTTTAACCTGCGCTGGTGAGAAAGCAGGTTAGGCTTACCTGCCGGACTTTTTCTTTTTCGTGTAATTAAGAAGCCCGCCCGCGATCACGATGTCGCGCTCGCGGTCCGAAAGCCCGTGGCTCATGGAAACCGGCTTCTTCAGTCCGGAAACTTTAACCATAACCCTGCCCCCGGCCCTCAGTTGCTTTTTGACATCGATTATTTCTATTTTCGCGCCCTGTTTTACAGCCTTGAGATCGGCGGCGTTTTCAAACACCAGCGGCAGTATCCCGAAATTGATCAGGTTCGTGCGATGGATTCTCGCAAACGAAACGGCAAGCACGGCCTTGATGCCGAGATACGACGGCGCGAGCGCGGCATGTTCACGGCTCGAACCCTGCCCGTAGTTCACGCCGCCGGCAATGAAACCGCCCTTTTTCGCCTTTGCCCTTGATGCGAACCCCGGATCGACCTGCACGAAAACATGTTCGGATATTTTTGGTATATTGGACCTCAGCGGCAGTATCTTCGCCCCTGCGGGCATGATGTGATCCGTGGTAATGTTATCGCCAACCTTGAGAATTACCTCGCCGGAAAGAGACGCCGGCATAGCGGGCCTCTTTTTCAGAGCGACGATATTCGGGCCGCGCACTATCTCGACCTTTTCCGGTTTTTTCGACGGCTGAACAAAAAGTTCTTTTCTGTAAATAAAAGTTTCCGGCATCTTTATCACGGGCCTTCTGCCTAGCCTGCGCGGATCGGTTATGGTCCCGTTCAGCGCGGCGGCGACAGCGGTCTCCGGGCTGCAGAGATAAACGCCCGCGCTCATGGTCCCGCTCCTGCCCTCGAAATTGCGGTTGAAAGTCCTGAGCGTCACGCCGTCGGTCGGCGGCGCCATGCCCATGCCTATACATGGTCCGCAAACGCATTCGTTCAGCCTCGCGCCCGCCGCGACCATTTTCGCGAGATCGCCGGACAGAGACAACATTTCAAGAACCTGCCTCGAACCCGGCAGGATAACAAGGTCGAGGTCCGTGGAAATCCTTTTTCCGCTCAGCGCACGCGCCACCGTCATCATGTCCTTCAGAGACGAATTGGTGCAGCTTCCTATGCAAACCTGGTTGACCGGCCTGCCCTCGATCTCCTCGACGGCGACAACGTTGTCCGGGCTGTGCGGCATCGCGATCATGGGTTCGAGCTTCGAAAGATCGATCACGACTTCCTCATCATATTCCGCGCCGGGATCGGCTTCGAGCAGGGTCCATTGATTTGCGCGTGACTGAGCTTTCATGAAATCGCGCGTCCGTTCGTCGCTCGGGAACACTGAAGTAGTCGCGCCGAGTTCCGCTCCCATGTTGGTAATGGTAGCGCGCTCAGGCACCGAGAGCGTCCCGACGCCCGGCCCGCCGAATTCCAGGATCCGGCCAAGCCCGCCGCGCACCGAAAGCCTGCGGAGCAGTTCCAGGATAACATCCTTCGCGGACACCCACGCCCTGAGCTTCCCTTTGAGAACAACGTGCAGCACCTTCGGCATAGCGAGGTGGAACGCGCCGCCCGCCATCGCGACCGCAACATCCAGCCCGCCCGCGCCGATCGCGATCATCCCGATCCCGCCGCCGGTCGGCGTGTGGCTGTCGGAGCCGAGCAGCGTCTTTCCGGGCGCGCCGAACCTTTCGAGGTGGAGCTGGTGGCATATTCCGTTGCCGGGAGGAGAAAACACAAGCCCGTACTTCGACGCGATCGAGGCCAGAAAACGATGGTCGTCCGCGTTTTCAAACCCCGACTGAAGCGTGTTGTGATCGACATAGCTTACCGAAAGCTCCGTTTCGACGCGGGGAACCCCCATGCTCTCGAACTGAAGATACGCCATAGTGCCGGTTGCATCCTGGGTAAGCGTCTGATCGATCCTTATGGCAATCTCGCCGCCGGGCTCCATGCTCCCGGATACAAGATGTGCCGAAATAATCTTTTGAACAATATTAAGTTTATCGGACATGGTGAAATTACCTTCTTCTCCGCTTCGGGCCGTAGCCGTAACGCTCGCGGAGATCATTTTCTTTTTTCTTGTTGTCACGTTCCAGCTTGAACAATTTTGTTATGAGATTCTCGCGGAACCTCTCTGTTATATTAGTGAAATATATCCCCGACCGCTGCGGGAAATCATCGGTGCCGAACCGCTTCATCGAATGTCGGACTATCCCCTTGATTTTCTCCATCTTGAACGTGCCGTTATCAAGCGAGAAATCCATGAGAAGTTCCTCTCCCTTGACAAGAGGCATAGCAGTCAGCAACGCGCAACCGCCGCCGCTGATGTCCGCGATCTGGCCGTCAATCTCCTCCTGGGTTCCGTCCTCAAGAGTTCTTAAAAGCTTTACAGGCTCCTCGGTCTGAACCCTCACCTGCGCGCGCTTGACTTTCGAGAATACCTTCTCCCCGCCGTCTGTCTTCGCGCCCATGACGGGCTTCGCGGCTTCCATTTTCTTTTTCTGCCGAACCTTTTTCTTCAGTTCCTCGTCCGTGTAAACACACAGTTCGGGAACTCCCATCCGGTTCAACTGAAGAATCAGCTTATCGGTGAGCACCTGCCCCTTGTCGCCGTAGACCACGTCGTTCCAGACAAGAGTTTTCGCCAGCTTCATCCCGCCGATGGAATCGTTGATATTGATAACTTCCGCGCCCTTGGGAATAGCTTCTTCCAGAGGCTCCCGCGGCATATCCTGACTGAGCTTCGCGGCGGCATCAGCTGCTGCCTGCTCGAACGTTATCTCCTCGTCCTTCTTGTTTTTTACAAGCTCCGGATTCAACCACAAACTGTTGGAAACCCTTCCGGCAAGCCTTTTCATATCAGGCGGCTTGAGCAGTATGTCTATCGCACGCGACTTTTTCGCGGCCACTATCTTTTCCTTTGTCGGCTGCCCGATCATGACAACCAGCGGCACTTTGTCATCGAAATCCCTGATATTCCCCAGCAGATCGATCCCGTCGCCGTCCGGCATTTCCATCGACATGATAATGAGATTCGGGCCTTCCATGGCAAGCTGCACTATAGCCTCTGAAGCCTGATCTACAATTATAAATTCACATGGCTTGTCCGAAAGAGACTCCCTGATAAGATCCTGTATGGCTTCGTCAGCCTCTATGACCATTATCCTTCGAGCTTCGTCGGTCATCACATGATGTCTCCCATTCGCCAAAAACCTGCCCCTGAAACCCGTCGGGCAGGCCCGTTAAATATTAATATAATGGATTGATTTCCGCAAGTTGATACTTATCACAGTTATATATGCCGGTGATTCACAGTCTCGATGATCAAATCCACACGCCCGGCAGGACATATCCGCAACTGCCACACTTCCCGTTCTTCACATTATTCTGCTGGATGACATACCCGTATCTTTTAATTGCGATCCCGCCGCAGTTCGGGCAGTACGTGTTCTCCGCCGCATGCCCCGGAACGTTCCCGATGTAAACGAAATTCATGCCCGCCCCCATGCAGATATCACGCGCCCGCTCCAGCGATTTCAACGGCGTCGGCTGGAGATTTTTCAGCTTGTACTGGGGATGGAACCTGCTGAAGTGCATCGGCACATCCGGCCCGAGATTGTCCATGATCCAGCCTGCCATTTCCTTTATCTCATCCGGATCGTCGTTCAGTGTCGGGATCATCAGGTAAACCAGCTCGAACCACATGCCCCGCCCTCTCAGAAGCACAAGCGTATCCAGCACGGGCTTCAGGTGACCGAGGCACTGCTTCGAGTAAAACGCCTCGCTGTACGCCTTGAAGTCCACCTTCACCGCGTCCAGAACCCCGCAAAGCGCCTTCATCGGCTCCGGGTTTATATACCCGTTCGATATCATGACGCTCCGGATTCCCTTTTCTTTACCGAGCGCCGCGGTATCGTACATGCTTTTGTAAAAAACCGTCGGTTCCCCGTATGTATAAGCGATCGTCGGCGAGCCTGCCCGGGCCGCGAGGGCGACAACATCCGCGGGCATGAGATCGTAACCGTGGACCTGCTCGGGCCTCGCCTGCGATATCTGCCAGTTCTGGCAGAACTTGCAGTCGAAATTGCAGCCGGCCTCCGCAAGCGAAATCGCGTTCGTGCCCGGCAGAAAGTGGAACAGCGGTTTCTTCTCGATCGGATCGTTGTTCAAAGCGCAGGGATGCCCGTACGCGAGCGTCACGTATTTCCCGCCCCTGTTTTCCTTGTTGCCGCAGAACCCGCGCTCCGCGTCTCCCACCCTGCACTCTTTCGGGCACATGCGGCACTGTATCATCCTGTTTTCGAGTTTGTCATAGTACGGCACTTCCGGCGCATAATCAGTCACCTGCGCGAAGGCCGCGCCGCCCGAAGCCACTGACGACACCAGCACACCGGCTGCCCCCAGCTTCGCGGCTATCCCAGCCGCCGCCGCGCCGCCTATAAATTCTCTCCGCGTAATGCCCACTATCACACCTCGACTACGTCTATCTTCTCAAGCTCGCATTCGCCAAGCCGGTGATCGGCATCGCCCGCCGTCCTGATATACAAAGGCGGCCTGCCCTCTTTCTCAAGTGTCGGCAATCCCTGCTCGACACGCTTCCTGTCTATCAGGTCCGCGCACACCGTATCCACCGCGACTGGATCGGTCCCCGCTATCACGCCCGAAAACCTCCATGCAAACTTCGGTTTGTAGCCCGGTCCGCCATGATACTGCGCGGTTGTGCCGTCACAGATTATCAGCCGGGTTTTATCCTTGAAAAAAGGTATCATATTCAGATCTGCCACGTAGGGATTGCAGGCGTTCTCATGGAGCTTGTTCGGGTTGTTGATCGCGCCGTAGTAATTCTTCAGCGCCCCGGACAGCCCGGCGAGATCGTGGTCCTTCAACACCGGCACATTCACGATTGCGGTGCCGAAACGCGACACCAGCCTGCTTACGAGCGAGCCCACCTCGCCCCACTCGCTCAACTCTGTTTCATAACCCACCGCGCTGTCGTCGGTCGAGGTATACATCACCCCGTTTTCGTCCCGGCCCGGCTTGAAACCCGCCACCCGAAGCTCCCAGCCGTACCGATCCCACGCCGCGATTCCCCGTCCATCGACGCCCGCGAGCATTATCCCGCCCGTTATCGCCTTCGCAACCGCCGGCGTGGATGACAGTATCCGCCCCGCTATCAGGTTCAGCTTGATCGAAACCCTCTCGCCACGATCAAAATACTCCGCCCACGCCTGCCCGTCGTCTTCCTTCCCCGACAGTTCCCTGACCGCGCGGAAAACCAGCTCCCTTACCCGCACATCGTCGAGGCGCGACCCGTTCCAGATGCCCTCGTCCCTCGCCACGACAACCTTCGGCCTTCCCGTGCGGGTCCGCGCTTCGGAAACACCGCCCACGCCCGGCGAGGCATGCGCTCCCGCCGGCCCGGCCACCGCCAGCCCCATCAACCCGAGGACCGAGCCCGCGGCCTTCCCGATAAATTCCCGCCGGGAAAAATCGTCGCTGATTTTCTTTCCGCCGCCCATCAATCACCTGTTATTAATCGATTATCACACTGTTTATTTCAGTATAAATCCGGCGGCGCCCGGCACGTGAACCGGCCCCGCCTTCATTCATCATTCGAATTATACTTCCGGCCTGCGCTTTTTTCCACGCCGCGCTGGCCTCCCGCGCATCGAGCAACGTTATCAAAAATACGGAAACTCTTAAAATGATTACAGATTACAGCCTCTGCGCGGTAAAGCTAACCCGGATTTCTCACAGAGAAATGCAGGCTAAAGCACCACGCCCGCCCTCACATCGAGCAGCTCATCGTTTCTCACCGCTGTCCGGCCATTCACGATCACCGCATCGAATCCGTCGGGATGCACCATCGGGTCGCTGTATGTTGCATTGTCCTTCAGCCCCGCCGGATCAAAGACCACGACATCCGCGAAATTGCCCGCTTCGAGCAGACCCCGCTTTTCGATACCGGCTTTTCGAGCCGGCATCGACGTCATTTTCCTGATCGCCTCTTCCATGGGCACTATCTTTTCTTCGATAACATATTTTTTCAGGAACCGCGCGGTGGTCGAGTAAAGCCTCGGGTGCGACTTCTTCCCGGTCTGCGGCTCGACACCGTCCGAACCTATCGAAACAAGCGGATGCGCGAGTATATATCTCAGGTCGTCCTCGCAGATGAACCTCCCCGCGATCGGAACTTTCGTCAAACCTTCCTCTTTCAGAATATACAGCGACGCCGCGAGCGCGCTTTTGCCGGTATCCCTCATCACATCCGCAAGCGTTTTACCCTCGTACTGAGGCAGGTTTTTCAGATCGATAAAAATAATTTTCTCTTCGCGCCCCGGCTCGTTTATTACAACCGTCAGCAGAAAAATATTCGAAAACGAATCGTAAGGATACGCATCCGTTTCGACATCGATTCCCTGCTCCCGCGCCTGCTCCATCATTTCGAGGCTTCTCTTCGGAGCGCCCCAATTGCTTTGCTTGACCGCTTTCTGGTGCGAAATCTGAACCGACACCCCGGTTTCACGAGCAAACTGCACCGCCTCGCAGTTCGCGTCGAAAGACCTGTCCATCTCGTTGCGGATATGCGTGCTGTACAGCGCCCCGTGCCGCGCCGCCACCCTGCATAATTCCATAACCTCGTGATGCGACGCAAACAATTGCATCGGGTACACCAGCCCCGTCGAAAACCCGCGCGCGCCCTCCTCAAGCGACTGCTCCAGCAACATCTTCATCTTCTTTATGTGCCACTCGTTCGCCTTCGACGGCCTCACCCCCATCACCATGCTCCTGAGATTCCCCATCCCTACCTGCGGATACACGTTCGTCCCGGTCCCCTGTTTCCTGATCCGGTTCAGATACCCGCTCAGCGTGCTCCACTCGAACGCGCACTCGTCCCCGAACATCCCGGTGAGAAACCTCCTGTAGTCACGCCGCATGAGATCATTGACCGGCGCCGCCGAAAACCCGCAGGACCCCATCACGACAGACGTTACCCCCTGCCTCAGCTTCGGCGCCATCGAGCCGTCGACAGCTATCTTGAAATCAGAGTGGGCGTGCATATCTATGAAGCCCGGGCAGACTATTTTCCCGGACGCGTCAATCTCCTCGATGCCGGGATCGCCCGCCGCCTTTTCCGGCACAACAGCCGGACCGACATCTTTTATCCTGTCACCTTCGATCAACACATCCGCATCGAACGCCGCAGAACCGCTGCCGTCATATATCCTTCCGCCCCTGATCAATATCATATCCGCCATTCGTGGCAAACCTCCCGGGAACCTCGTGTTGTAGCTGAACTACTATTTATATCATATTTTCCAGAGTATTACTCATAACTTCTCTGCATATTCCGGCTTCACTGTAATAAATATGTCAATCTCGCCGAATTCCAGGAACAGGCATGTTTCTCGCTCTGTAATCGTGTGAAAACTTTCACAATATATTTTTGTTTTTATTTTTAGAACATATAATATAATAAAGCGTTAGACATCTTGGATGGAGCGGTAAAATGCGTGACAAAGAATTGGAGATGGCAAAATACCTCAGGAAGGCTGTTGCCACAAAAAAGAAATCTCCAAGCAATAGAAGAGTGCTGGTAGGACTCGACGGTTTCATTGATGAAATTGTGCATGTGGTGGATACCCGCGAGGACCACAAGAACTACAGAAGAATGGCGGAAATGAAGGATTTTGCGGGCCGGATCGCGAGTTTTGCCGGAAAAAGCGGAAACATCGAGTTCGTGACAAAAAGAATCAAAATCGGCGGGAACGGACCTATCATGGCAAACGCGATGGCCGAACTCGGCGCTTTTGTAACATACATAGGAAACCTCGGTTACCCGAACGTCAACCAGGTGTTTCGTGAGCTTGAACAGAAAGCGGACATAATAACGCTTGCCGAAACCTGCCACACAGACGCCGTGGAATTCGAAGATGGAAAAATAATGATAGGCAAGATGGATACCCTGGACCAGGTGAACTGGGACCGGATCATTAAAGTTGCCGGCCGTGAAAAAATCACGGACCTGCTCGATGCCTCTCATCTGCTCGCTCTGGTTAACTGGACCATGCTGCCGCACATGTCTGATATATGGGAAAAAATCATCGAAGAGATCTGCCCGAATATTTTCCCCGATCAGAGACGTTACGTTTTCTTCGATCTCGCGGATCCGCAGAAAAGAACGGTCGAGGACAAAAAGCGGATGCTGGATCTCGTCAGCCGGTTCTCGAAGTACTATCGCGTGATCTTCGGGCTCAACGGCAGAGAATCGTTCCAGATTGCGGAAGTGCTCGGTGTTGATGTCGACCGGGATGCCGACGGCGCATACGAAACTGTCTGCGCCGCGATTTCTGAAAAGCTCGGCATTTACTCGACTGTTGTGCATCCTGTCGAATTTGCCGTGACCACCGTAGAAGGCGTGACTTACAAGCAGGAAGGCCCCCACACCAGTCACCCGGTGATAACAACCGGCGCGGGAGATCATTTCAACGCCGCCTTCACGCTCGGCATGACGCTTGATATGCCGCCGCAGACATGCCTGTTCATGGGCGTTTGTAATTCCGGTTACTATGTGATGACCGGCAAAACACCCGGTATCAGCGAGCTTATTGAATTTATGGAAACCTGGCGGGATGACCCTTTCGGCAAGCTTAGCTGACATGATCATCCGCTGATAATATTTTTGTTCTGTCTACATTTAAATAATTTTCAGGAGAGGATTTGCTATGGCTGCAAAAAAGAAGTCCGATGAAAGCTTTGCGTTTAAAATGAAGAAAATGCGCTCGGTAAATAAAATTGAGCTCGGAACACTGGCAAAGGCCACCGGCCTGTCCGAAGAATACCTCGAAAAAATCGAAAACGGCGAAACCATGCCGCCCGTATCAACGATAATCCAGATATCCAACGCGCTTGTCGTGGACTCGGGCAAGTTCCTGTCTGCTGAAAACAAGCCCTCACGTAAACTCAAGGCCCAGAGCTTCAAAAAAAGAAGCGAGGCCTATTCGTACAAAACACTCACTCCCGACGCCGAACACAGGCACATGAAAGGTTTCCAGGTCAGCATCCCCGCGGAATCCGATCACGAGGGCGTGGATTACAAACACCCGGGCGAGGAATTCGTATATGTCCTCGAAGGAAGTCTCGACATCCAGATCGGCAGAAAAAAACACAAGCTCAAAAAAGGGCAGTCGATCCATTTCGATTCCGACCGTATCCACAAACTCACCAACCCCGGCAAAAAGAAAACCGAGCTGATCGTAATCGTGTACACACCATAACGGAGGAACCCCATGTCATTCGAGCTCACAGAAGAACAATTGATGATACAACTGATGGTTCGGGATTTCGCCCGAAAAGAAGTAGAGCCTGTCGCCGCAGAAAACGATAAGAAAAAAACTTTCCCAAAAAAGATAATCGCAAAAATGGGAGAACTCGGCCTGCTGGGAATGATGATTCCGGAAGAATACGGCGGATCGGGCGTCGGTGCCGTCGCGTACGTGCTGGCGATGCAGGAAATCGCCGCCGCATGCGCTTCGACCGCCGTAACCATGTCGGTGACCAACCTGTCCGGCAGCCCCATTCTCGAGTTCGGCACGGAGGAACAGAAGCGGAAATATCTCGTGCCCCTCGCTTCCGGGCAGAAGATCGGCGCGTTCGCCATCACCGAGCCGGGCACCGGGTCCGACGCATCCAGCGTTTCCACAAAAGCGGTCAAAAAGGGAAACAAATACATTCTCAACGGCGCGAAGAATTTCATCACCAACGGAAGCTACGCGGACACCTTCATTGTGATAGCCCGGACATCGAGCGAACAGAAAATACGCGGCCTCTCCGCATTCATCGTCGAGCGCGGCATGCCGGGCTTCGAAATAGGCCGCGAGGAAGACAAGATGGGGCTGCGGGCAAGCAGCACGGTTCAGCTCGCGTTCGACGATTGCGAAGTTCCGGCAGAAAACCTGCTCGGCATGGAGGGCGAAGGGTTCAAAATAGCTATGACCGCGCTGGACAGCGGGAGGATCGGCATCTCATCACAGGCGGTCGGGATCGCAAGAGCCGCGCTGCACGAGGCGATCGAATACGCGGCGACGCGCAAGCAGTTCGGGCGTGCGCTGTCGCGCAACCAGGCTATCCAGTGGATGATCGCCGACGCGGAGCGCGATATCGAAGCAGCGCACCTGCTCGCTCTCAGCGCCGCGTCCTCCAAAGACCGCAAGCTGCCTTTCACGCGCGAGGCTTCCATCGCCAAACTCTTCGCGTCCGAAGCCGCCGTCCGTATCACATACGACTCGCTCCAGATACACGGCGGTTACGGCTATACGAAGGAATACAAAATCGAGCGCCTGTATCGCGACGCGAGGGTTACTACCATCTACGAGGGAACATCCGAAGTGCAGCGCATCGTGATCGCAAAACACGCCCTGGTTTAGCCTGCATTTCTCACCAGTGCAAACCGGGCCCGATACCTTTCGGACCAAACCGATTTTTATGATTCATGCACAGAGCAAAGCTTGTGCATGTCACCCGGCGCAAAACACGCCCTGGTTTAGATTGCTGCCTGGATACTATTCAGTAGTCTACCACTCGACATCGCGGGCCCGTTCGCGGCGACCGCCTTTGAGCATCAGGAATATCAGGAAATACGGTATCAGCACGAAAAAGCAGGATATGTATATCAGGAAATAATGGAATATGTTGTAGTCTTTCGCGACCGCCGGTTCGCGAGCCGTAACAAGGTTCACCGCACCCGCCGGGCAATGATGCTCGCACAGCCCGCAACCCACGCAATTCTGTTCGTCTACTATCCGCAAACCGTCCTTGACGGATATCGCGCTTCCCGGGCATAACTCCTCGCACCTGCCGCAGTCCGTGCAGGCGTCCATGTCGAACTCCGGCAGATACTCGCTGTTCATAACGCCGCTCTTGATTCCGTACTCGAACCTCAGCCTGCGCTGCGAACAACAGCACGGGCAGCAGCAGCAAATCGAATACGTGAAAGGATCGATACACCACTCGACCTGAAGCATCAGCCCGGCATCGAACGCATCGGTAACGATCTTCACCGCTTCTTCCGTATCAATCTTTTCGCTTTTCAGGTCGCCTTTTTCAAGCTCGGTCTCCGCACCGGAATTAAGCTTCAGGCACGTGCGCGTGGAATGATCGCAAAGGTTCATTCGAACCCTGCACGCGCACTCCGAAACCACGAGCGTTTTCGCATCCTGAACCAGGTGAACAATATCCCTGAGCGGCATCGCCCTGCCGGAGTGATACTTCGCCCCGTAAAGATTGATTATCGGCCTGAAAAAATACGGCCCGAGCAAAGGAATCCTTACCGTCCGCGCGGAATACTCATAAAAATCGAGCACATCCATTGCGCGGTTCATATAGCCGCCCATCAGGAACAGGCGGAACGGGTCCGGGCGATCCTTTATCGTCCACCCTTTTTTCTTCTCTTTGTTCGAGCCCATATAGGGCGTGTAAGGTGAATGTGTCATCTCCGCCTGTCCTCAGTTGCGACTTTCCCGGATCAGCGAGGCGCCGCGCCGACCACCATCTGCGCTATCGTTCTCGCTCCGCATCCTGTCGCGCCTGCTCCGAAATACCTGTCTTTTTTCTCAAGGTAAGCCGGCCCCGCTATATCGAGATGCGCCCAGGATGTCTCGTCCGTGAAAAACTCCAGGAACAGCGCCGCCGTTATCGCGCCGCCCCAGCGCCCGCCCACGTTCTTAATATCCGCTATCTTTGTCTCCAGCAGTTCCTTGTAATCATCATCCGTCGGCATGTGCCACATCCGCTCGCCGCATTTCTCGCCCGCAGCCTCGATCGACTTTATCAATTCCTCGTCGTTCCCGAACAGCCCGGTTCTCGTGTATCCCAGCGCCACAATGCACGCGCCCGTCAGCGTGGCAATATCCACGATCGGAGACATTTTCTTTTTTGCAGCATAACATATCGCGTCGCACAGAACCAGTCTGCCCTCCGCGTCCGTATTCAGCACCTCTATCGTCCTGCCATTCATAGCCGTCACGATATCGCCGACCCGCTGCGCCCTGCCGTCCGGCATATTCTCCGTCGCGGGAATCAGCATCGTAACGTTAATCTTCGGCTTCAGCTTTTCTATTATATCCATCGCGCCGAGCACCGCCGCCGCGCCGGACATGTCGCTCTTCATATCGCTCATGCTGCTCGCCGGCTTCAGCGAAAGGCCGCCCGAATCGAACGTGATCCCCTTGCCGATTATCGCCATGTTTTTCTTGGACGACGGGTTGCCCCGGTAACTTATTTCGATGAACACCGGCGGCAGCGCGCTCCCTTTGTTCACGCCGAGAAACGCGCCCATCTTCATCTTTTCGATTTCCGCCCTGTTGTGAACCCTGATGCTCAGGTTGCGGTTCCGGCACATCGCACGCGCGCGTTTCGCAAGCTCCTGCGGGTTAAGAACGTTCGGCGGCTCGTTCACCAGATCGCGAGCGAAATTCGCACCTTCCGCCATTATCCTCCCGAGCTTCAGGCCCCTGCCCACATCCGCTTTCATGCCTGCATCGTTTATAACAACGGCAAGCTCTTTCACAGCTCTGTCTTTGCTTTTTCCGGTGCCGCCGACGTATTTATCAAATTTGTAAGCACCCAGAATCGCACCTTCCGCAATCGCCCGCGCCGCAACATCCGCACCCAGCCCGCCGGCCCCCGCGCCGTGCAGCAGCGTGGCAATCCTCTCCGCTTTCATCTTCCCTGCCCGGTTGACTGCGCTCGACGTCGCAAGCCTCACCACGTCATCACCGAACTTCTCCTTTTTCCCCAGCCCTGCAATAATCAGCCGGTTCGCACCGATCGCGCCGCCCGTCGGAACCTCCGCCGTCTCGCCTCTCTTCCCTTTGAACTCACCCGAGGCTATCATCTTTTTTATCGCACCGCCGAGCGCCCTGTCGACCGCGCCCGTCGCGCCGCCCGGCTTCTTCACGCCTTCGAACAGATTCACTATCAGAACATCACATTTATATTCAGTCACATCCTGCACAACAGCTTTGAGATTCATACCCGCCCTCCTGCTTTTATTTTAAAAACATTTATCCCGCGTCTATCTTATTCTTTTAAATAAATAATACCCGGCCGGTCAGATTGTCGCCCGCCCGATCCCCTTCTGCGCCTGGTACTTGCCCTTCTTGTCCGCATAAGACACATCGCACGGCTCTTCCGCGCCCAGGAAAATCACCTGCGCGATGCCCTCGCCGCCGTATATCCTCACCGGCACCGGCGACGTGTTCGCGATGCTTATCGTCACGAACCCCTCCCATTCCGGCTCGAACGGCGTCACGTTCACGAGCACCCCGCAACGCGCGTATGTCGATTTGCCCGTGCAGATCGTCAGCACATCCCGCGGTATCCTGAAATACTCCTCGCTCCTGCCGAGTACGAAGCTCCCCGGCGCGAGCGCGAAGCAACTCGTCTTTATCTCATCGAACTCCATTGATTCCTTATTCTTTGGATCGAGCTCGCCTTTCCCGAAAACCGGGGCCATGAACTCGCCGCTCAGCCTCATGTCGTACCCGTAGGATGAAACGCCATACGAAATGCAGCCTTCCCGAACCTGCGATTCCTCGAACGGCTCGATCATTCCGTGCCTGCGCGACATTTCGATTATCCACCTGTCATTCTTAACCATTCCGCTTTACCTCTGATATAAAAGTGATTGAAGTTTAACAAAACAGCATCGGGCCTGTCAAAATTCCGGCGCGATTAGCCTGCATTTCTCACCAGTGAAGTTAAGAATCATGAGAATGCCTGTAGAGTGGCGAGGAAGCATACTGCACGGTATGCAACCGGAACCGAACCGATTTTTGCTGATTCATGCACAGAACAAAGCTTGTGCATGTCACCCGGGGTTTATATTTACATTTATATTGATTATCAGAATAAAAATAGAATAACTAAACGGAGTTTCCTGGATTCCTGCTGACTGCATGCAGGAATGACGGGCGCGCAGGACTGAAAGCCATTCATGCAGGATTCAATGTTATTTATGATAATCGTATAATCCCCGGCACCAGGCGCAGTAGTGCAGGTTAAAAATCGTGATAAGGCTGATAATACAAGGAACAGCAAGTGAGTGGTGAGGGAGTATACTGTTGCGTATGTGACCGAGCCCGAATCGCCGCTGTGACGCAGTAGGATTGGCCTTATCGCGGTTTTCCGGATTTCTCTGTGAGAAATCCGGGGTAGACGCTGTTGAGAAAACAGCCCTTGTGTGTTAATCTCAATACCGTTCAAGTAAACTTGTCATTCCGGGCCGAGTCCCGGAATCCAGGGGACAGGATGTCAGGGAGGTTTGTGGGGGGGTGAGGTTTTTACCTCAAGTGACCGGCGTTGGTGTTAATCTTCAAAATGCGTGTGGAGGTGCGATATGAAATGTCATCATTGCGGTGCCGAATTGAAACAGGGAACAAAATTCTGCCCCAAATGCGGAGGAAAAATCCAGGCCGAGCTCGTCTCGCAGAACAATGCCGCCGAGATTGTCAGACCCGGCGCGAAAACGGAAAAACAGGCACCACGGCAACCCGCGCAGGAAGTCCCCGCTCCGGCCCCCGCGCAGTCAACCGCCGTCGCCGTCCCACCCGGGCTTTCTCTAGACAAATACTATTTCAACCAGAAAATACTTTCCATCAGGGAAGCTTATTACGTCTACAACGAACACCAGCAGGAAATCCTGTTCGTCAAGAGACTCATTCTCGCGCTGAAAAGGCACATCATGATCTACACCGACAGGAACGAAAACAACATGGTGATGAAACTGCTCCAGGACCAGGTGTTCCAGATCGTTTACAAATGGTTCACGCTCGTTGACGAACACGGCAACACCCTAGCGCGGTTCCGGAGAAACAACTTCATCAGCCTCCTGCGGCGTTCATGGGACATTTTCGCGCCGGACGGCACCATGATCGCACAGGTGGCGGAAGACTCGTGGGGCAAAGCGCTGTTCCGGCGGTTCGGCCCGTTCGGCGACTTCTTCAAAACGGACTTCATCATCACCGTCGGCGAACAGGTGATCGGAACCTTCGTGCGGAAACTCACGATCGCGGACAAATATGTGCTGGACATGAGCGGAGACCCGCAGAAAAGGCTCGACCGGCGGGTTGCGCTCGCCCTGGGTATCCTGCTGGACACTGCGGAGGCGAGATGAGCGAAAAATGCGAAATAAAAATCTGCGGAATAACACGTGAATGCGACGTTGAACTCGTCTGCGCATCGGGAGCCGATTACATAGGGCTGCTCATAGATATGCCCTCCGCAAGAACGCTCGACCTCGAAAAGGCCGCGGGCTTCGCTTCAAAAGCCACCATCCCGGTTATCCTCCTGTTCATGAACGCGGAAATTGAAAAAGTCGTCGCAGCGGTCGAAAGAATCAATCCCTTCGGCGTCCAGATCACGGGCGAGGAGCCGCCGGAATACATAGCTGAACTGCGCCCGAAAATAAAATGCTCGATATGGAAAGGCGTGCATCTCCCCGCTGAGGGAACTTCACCCTGGAGCATCGAAGAATACGAACAGAAAATAAAGCGTTTCTGTGATGCGGGCGCAGACAGGATACTGCTCGACACCTCTTTCACTGCGGGCGATAAAAAAGTCATGGGCGGAACGGGGAAGACCTACGACTGGAAAAAAGCCGCGGCTCTGGCAGCGAAAATAGACCGCCCCGTCGTGATGGCGGGCGGGCTGAATCCTTCAAACGTGGTGGAAGCCATCAGAACAGTCCGGCCCTGCGCGGTGGACCTTGCAAGCGGTGTCGAGTCGCAAAAAGGAATCAAGGATCCCTCGAAAGTCACCGATTTCGTAAAAAAAGTCAGACAGTTATAAGCCCCTGCAGCTCAAGGAAACCTTTTGAAAAAGGGCCTCTTAAGAATCCCTTCAAAACTTCTTGACCGCTGAAAGCAAAACGCCGGCCCTGGCAGGCACCGCCTGCCGGTCGATATCCGCAGGGACAAGAAGAAGGCAATATCCGTCATTCCGCCATGTTGTAAGCCGGAATCCAGAAAACCACATATATTTATTCTGATAAACAAAATAATCCAACTGAATCTGCCTTATCGCCCCGACCGCTTGCTCGACCTCACGCAACAGCAGCCCACCGGCATCAGAGCTTATCGCCCCGCCGTCAAATCTGCCCACCACTTCTCTCGTGTTGTTCTTTTGAAATTCTATGTTCTTTGTGCTACACTCTGTTTTCATAAGAGCGGGTCTCCTTTTTGTAAAATACCCTTTTCGCAAAGTATATTTTACTCTCGGACTCGTCCTTTTTCATTTGTCAGTGAAATATTCGGATTAAATGTAAATATAAACCTTGGGTGACATGCACAAGCTTTGCTCTGTGCATGAATCAGCAAGAATACAAGTTCGGGCAAACCACTTGCTCTACCCGGTTTTCTATGTGAGAAATGCAGGCTGAATCTGCCTTATCGCCGGCATATATACCGATTAGCCTGCATTTCTCACCAGTGCAGGACAAAAATCGTGAAGCCGGATTCTCCTGAGGAGAATGTCTTCCGGCGGGGCGAGGTCTCCCGAGCCCCCAATCCTTCGTTTTTCGAAGGCGCGGCGAGTGAGCATACTGTGCGGTTTCATGCACAGAGCAAAGCTTGTGCATGTCACCCGGCGCAGCAGGACAGGTGTTATCGCGATTTTCCGGATTTCTCTGTGAGAAATCCGGGTTAGCATAAATAACATGGAATCCTGCAGGAATGGCTTTCCGGCCCGCGCGCCCGTCATTCCTGCATGCAGTCGGCAGGAATCCAGGAAACTCCGTTTAGTTATTCTATTTTTATTCTGATAATCAATAAAAAAATCCGTTCAATAATAATTTCATAGCGCCCGAAAAAAGCTTTGTTTCTCTCAAGCTACAGAGATTTTGAATATTTTTGTCTTTCATATCAGCCTTCACGCCACCTCTCCATGCCCAAGGATTTCAGGCGGAAATAAACCTTCAACCCGAATCCCCACCGATTCTTTACAGGAAGTTTATTTAAATTGTCAAATAAGTTATTTAGCCGTCTAAAGACAACTTTTCATAGGGAAATACCATAATTCCAGCCTTCAAGGATTCATAATCTGTCTATTTTTACCAACACTTAATCCTGTCGGACAGTCTGAAAATATTAACCATTAAAATTACAGAATATATGTTATTATCACTGCTTTTTTGGAGATTGTGAATAATTTCACGAAGCCATCTTTTGTTTCTCTTTTTTTTCCAATTTAATGTACAGGGTTTTTGTCGGCTAATTATAATATGACATAATAAAAAAAAAGGGGCGGTAAATGTACCGCCCAAGTGTCGTCTAAGACACTAAGAGGAAATTGAGGAAATAAGTGGCTAAATGAGCAGCGTACCGGTGGTGCGCTTTTTTTTCTGTCCGGTTGCCGGTAGCTGTTAACCTTTCAAATTACAGTTCAGTAACAACATCAAAAACTTTGCTCATCCCCGGACTCTCTCTTTTGCAGAGTCTGGAAACTGATTCAAGGAAATTTTCCTTATTATACACCTTTTAAAGAATATTTCCACCCTTTTTTTACTTTTTTTCCAATCAGCTATTTATTGCCGGTATGGCGCCCCCTGCCAGGCCGGGCGGCAGGAGGCGTCCCCGGACATCATCTTACCATCAACCCTCATTACCAAAAAACCCCAGATATAATGCTCCCCGCAAAGTCCCCTCATAAACGAACATTTCTCTTTCCCTGCACCATCCAAAATCGTCTCCGCAACGATGGCAAGTACATCATTCTTTTTCAAAATCCAGATAAATCAACTAAACCCTTTTATATTCTTTTTACATAAATTCAGCTTGCAACCAGCACTTCTCTCAACGTGTTTTCCAGAAGCTCGAACTTCACCGGCTTCAAAAGACACTTCTTTGCCCCCTGCGTCATTGCGCTGGCCAGAACTTCGTTCTCACTGTATGCCGTCATCGCAATAACATTTGCCCTCGGCCTGATCATTAGAATTGTTTTCAAAGTCTCCACGCCATTCATTCCCGGAAGCACGAGATCCAGAAGTATCAGATCATAATTGCTTTCTTCAACAAGACTCACCGCTTCGTACCCATCTTCCGCTGTCTCCACGCTATGTCCCCGGCTCTGGAGCAACTCCCTGAGCCCTTCCCTAACAAACCGATCATCATCGACAACCAGAATACTTTTCCCTAAAACCCGCATAATTCATCTCTCCAAGAAGTTCGACATATATATCACAAAAAACATGCCACTTCTTCATAACCCTGAAAAACCCTTTATTAACAATCATATTTATTTTTTAAAGCAATTAGCACGCCACGGATGTTAATATTATTTAACAACAAAAACGCTCTTGTGTCAATATTATTTAACACGCAGCCTTTTTTCTTCTCATTCAACTTAATTTATGTTAAATATTTTTAACATGAGTCAAAAAACCGGTCGCAACTCAAGGCCATCGCTGCGCTCCCACCGGGGACGATGGGAGCGATCAACATAAGTCAAGAAATGATCACTCTGTCTTTCTTCTCTCTGGAAATATTATACTGTTTGTCATAAATAATATGGAATACGGCACGAAGCGCCTGCCGTCATTCCTGTATGCAGTCGGCAGGAATCCAGATAACTCCGTTAAGTTATTCTATATTTATTCTGATAATCAATATATCGATAAATGTATATGTTTAAGCATTATTGCTTAATAAACTTTCACGCTTTTATTTTGTTTCATGAATTTATAGCAAGTAGATGTAATCTGAATTTGTTTAATTTAATCTGAAATAAGCATGAACGGTATCGATTCAGTCAGATATTATCAGAAATCATTATTAAATAAAAATGCAGTTTATATTAATTCTCATAATAAAAACAGATTCACAACTCGATCAGACATCACAAATACAAAGATAGTGTGCCATGCACAAAGCTATTTCCTTTGTGCATGTATTCAAGTTTATTTTTGAGAATCACTATATTCTCAGCCGTTATACTCCGCGAGCATCTTTCTGACGGTTTCGATCATCTCTTCGCGCTGAACTGTGACCTGCGCCGGGCGGTCCTTCACCCATTCCGCGCGGTCATCAATCTCTTTCGACATTTCTTTTCCAAGCATAAGATCCTTGATCGAAACCTGCCCGCTTCGGAACTCGTCCTCGCCGCAGATTATCGCCAGGGGAAGTTCTCTTCTGTCGGCATACTTCATCTGCTTGCGGAACCCGCCCGAACCCATGAAAAGCTCGGCGGGGAACCCCGCTTCCCTCAGTTCGACAGCAAGTTTCTGGTACTCGGCCATATAGTTCTTATCCATTGTTGTAACCAGCACAGGCGCGCACGCCGCTGATTTGCCCGCAGTTCCGAGTTCGACAAGCGCGGCGAGCAATCTGTCGATGCCTATCGATGCCCCGGTAGCCGGCACCTTGCGGTTTAAAAACCTTTCGACGAGCGTGTCGTAACGCCCACCCCCGGCAACCGAGCCGAACTGCTTCGGCTGCCCGTTTTCGTCCTTCACCTCGAACGTCAGCGCCGCCTCGAACACGGGACCGGTATAATAAGCGAGCCCTCTCACTATCATCGGGTCAAACACAACCCTTTCGTCCGAATAACCCGATGCCGTGAGCAGTTCGTCTATTATCCTCAACTCCTCAGTTCCCTCGCGCCCCGTTTCCGAATCCTTCACGAGCTCGAACATCTCTTCCACTATGCCGGTCCGCTTTTCGGATTTTATTTCAAGATATTTTTTTATTTTATCGACCTGTCCGGCGTCTAGCCCGGCGCCTTTCGTAAAATCTCCCGATTCGTCTTTTCTGCCCTCTCCCAGTAGCTGGATCACGCCCTCGATCCCTATCCTGTCGAGCTTGTCCATAGCCCTCATCACAATGAGCGCGTTTTCATCGAGCCCCTCGCCGCCCGAGCCGATCTTCGCGGTCTCGATAACACCGTTCAGAACTTTGCGATTATTTACCTTGATAACATAATCATCCGGTGAAATGCCGAGCGCCTTCAGCCCGTCGGACAGGATACAGCAAACCTCGGCGTCAGCCGCAACCGACGGCGCGCCCACCGTGTCGAAATCGCACTGGTAAAACTCGCGGAACCTGCCGGGCCCCGGCTTTTCGAGCCGGTACACCGGCCCGATCTGGTAACGCCGGAACGGCATCGGCAATTCTTTCTCGTTTTCCGACACATACCTCGCGAGCGGCGCAGTGAGATCATATCTGAGCGCCACCCAGTTGCTGCTGTCGTCCTTGAACGCGAAAACCCCGCCGTCGGGCTGGTCTATATCCGGCAGGTACTTGCCCAGCGCATCGAGATATTCCACCGCCGGCGTCTCCAGCGGAGAGAATCCGTAGCTCTGATATACTTTTTTGATCGTCGCGATCATCTCGTCGCGCATCAGTACTTCCTGCGGGGCTATATCCCTGAAACCACGCGGCACTCTCGCAACCGGATTCTCTTCCTGACTCATATCATATCCTCATACAAAAAAGGGCTCGGACCGATCATATCAGTCCCGGCCCATTCTAAGTGAAGTACAGAGGAAGGGACTTGAACCCTTGGTCTCGTGATCCACAGTCACGCGCTTTAGCCAGCTAAGCTACCTCTGCATATCAAACCACGGCCCCGCATCAATACCGGAACCGTATATAAGATAGTAGATAATTTATCTTTTTTCAAGATCACTTTATCTCTAAATGAAATACCCCGCCGCAAACGGACGGGGTATCAAAATACGTGAGAAAACAGTAAAGTTTTCTCACACTCTTTCAAAACTTCTAGACGAGAAGCGCGACAAGCGCGCTTCTCTCCACAATATTGCTATACAACACCGGCAATCCTTACCCCGGTGCAAGCGCCGGGGTATTCCTGTCAAATAAGCAGTGGACATTCTCCCCCCTTCATTGTTTTTATTGAACCACTTTTAATCTCGGTATATAATCCAGTTTCAGCGGTTAACCTGCATTTCTCATCGGCGCGGGGTAAAAATCGTGAGAATGCCTGTAATACAAGGCGCGGCAAGTGAGTGGTGAAGGAGCATACTGTTGCGTATGTAACCGAGCCCGAACCGACGCCGCAACGCAGCAGGACAGGCGTTATCACGATTTTCCGGATTCCTCTGTGAGAAATCCGGGCAAACCTGCATTTCTCACCGGCGCGGGGTAACCAATCAGCAGCCGTAAGCCGAATTCGCAACAAAGAAACGGAGAAACCGAAGATGAAAATCCACAGCGTCGCACCCATGCGGGCCGATCTCGCAGGCGGAACTCTCGATATTTATCCTCTTTACCTCTTCCTCGGTGGCGGTGTCACAGTCAACATGGCGATTTCAGTAACCAGCGAAGCAACGGTGGAAACCCGCAAAGACAAAAAAATACAGATCATATCCGAAGATCTCGGCGAAGAACTTACCGCCAGAAACATCGAAAGCCTCCAGGTCGGGAAAAAGCTCGATCTTCTTTGCAGAATCGTCCGGTTCTATGCCCCTTCATCAGGGGTAACGATCCGGACAAAAAACAACGTTCCGAAAGGCTCCGGCCTCGGCGCTTCTTCATCCCTGCTCATCGCGCTCAGCCATGCGCTGAACAAATTGAGTGACAAGCCGTTCAACAGCGAAGAGATAATCAACTACGGCGCGAATATCGAAGCCCAGTCGATCAGGGTGCCCACCGGAAAACAGGATTACTATTCCGCGACATACGGCGGGATAAGCGCGATCTGGTTCGACATCACCGGCGCGCGCCGCGAGCTGCTGGTCGGCTCAAACGCCATCATGAACGAACTGGAAAACAGGACCGTGATCTCGTTCGCCGGGGAACCCAGGTTTTCAGGCGCGAGCAACTGGCACATGTTCCGCGACTGCGTGGACGGCGAAGAGCAGACGGTCAGGAATTTCGAACAGATAAAAAGCACAGCCGTCGCGCTTCGAAAAAGCCTTATGAAAGGCAATCTCGATGTGTTCGGCAAACTGCTCGATGAAGAATGGCAGAACAGGAAAGGTTTGACTCAGGGCGTGACGAACGATGATATCGACAGCCTTATGAACACCGCACACCAGGCCGGCGCGATATCAAGCAAAATATGCGGCGCGGGCGGCGGCGGCTGCATGATCAGCTTCTGCCAACCCGGGACCAAAGAAAATGTCGAAAAAGCACTGACCGCCGGCGGCGCGGACGTTTTTGACTGGAAAATATCAAGAAACGGCGTTCAGGTCACTATCGAGTGATTCTTCGGGCCTGTCAACCAGGCCCGCAAAAGTGTTAAAGAATACACAACTAAACTTATACAGTATTTGCGGATATCTGGCGGAAAGGTATTTCTCAACTCATGGTTTATCCTCAAATTGAAAAACTCAACGATGCCGGTCTGATCCAGAGAAGACCCGGTATATGGTCCCGCGAGCCGGTTGAAAATTTGAAAAAAAAGATTGCCGCTTCGGATCTCATGATATCCGACCTCGATGAATGTATGTTCCCCGTGATCACCCAGGGCGAGGCCGCGTCGCTGATTTTCAGAAG
>Ga0116162_10000197_pt1 | contig 49192 bp, 33 predicted proteins | sample AD_UKC105_MetaG_FD_89875 | JGI IMG/M metagenome (GOLD analysis project Ga0116162, IMG submission 89875) | Active sludge microbial communities of municipal wastewater-treating anaerobic digesters from Hong Kong - AD_UKC105_MetaG | ecosystem: Engineered > Bioreactor > Anaerobic > Digestate...
CCCGATCACAATCGCATCCGTTTCGCCAGCAGACCAGCCGGACTCCGCAAGTTCAAGACCGAAGACCGGCTCATTTTCGGAAGAAGATCCAAGCTTCCGGTACATTGCGCCGAGATCGAAGGCTCCTGTGCTCACGGCGCCGATCTCGATGGGTTCGCCGATCGGTTCCTGCCCCGCATAGCTCTCGGAGGCCTCGTCCGGCAGGAAGAAGTAGCCCGAGGAATCTTCGGTTTCCTCCGTGGTGTGATCCTGCTCGTACATCTTTACGGAACAGTTGAGCGAAAGGGCGGTTTTTGCCTCCGCATAGACGTAGACGCATTCGTTTCCGCAGTAGTAGATGACCGGCGTCTCGGCAAACATCGTTTCGATATCCGCAAGCGTCGCGTCGACCAGAGAGGCATAATTGATATAGCCCTGATACATCGGGCCCGTATAGACGAGCTTCCCGGAGGCGCTGTAGAGGCTGCCGGTGCCCTGCGGAAGCCCTTGGAAAAATTCTCCCTGATAGGTGACGAGGCCGTCGGTGGAATAGCTGGTACCCGTACCGTGGTAGAGCCCGGCAAGGAAGCCGCCGTCATAAATCATGGTGCCCTCCCCGTCGTATTCCTGCCCGGCGCCGCTGTAAAGGCCGTCCGCAAAGGTGCCGGAATAGACGAGACCGCCGTCTTCGTCGTAGAATTTTCCCTCACCATTATAGAGATTCGAGAGGAACTCGCCGCTGTATTTGATCTTGCCGGAGGGATAATACTCGGTTCCGGCGCCGCTGTATTCATTCTTGAGAAACGTGCCGTTATAGACAAGTCTGCCCTTGCGGTCGTAGAGGATGCCGTTTCCGGTCGCGACGCCGTTTGCGATGTCGCCGGTATAACAGACTTGGCCGTCCGCCGCGCGGATGTTGGCCGTGCCGGTGAAGCTCTGAAGATCCATGTCGTCGTAGTCGTAGGTGACGTCGGTGACGACGGATTCCGCCGCCTCGGTCTGTTCGACGGCCGGCAGATAGTTCCGGCAGACGATAAAGACGACCGCGCAGACGCCGACGATCAGCAGCAGAAAGAGTTTTTTGTAGACGTAGACCCTGCCGAATTTGTAGTAATCCTTCCAAGAATCCGGCCGCAGAACGATCAGGGATTTGATCTTCTTCGTCAGCGGGGCGATCAGCTTCGCCGTGATGACGTTGACGTTGAACATGCGCTGGATCTTGACCCACAGCGCCTGGAACGGGGCGGTCATGGCCGTGGTCAGGCGCTTGAATGCCGATGCCAGAAGCTTAAACACGGGCGGCACCTCCTTTCCTCAGAAGATCGTTACTCCGCAAGTTTCTTTTCGCAGTTGAAGATGTAATGCCGCGTGACATTGTCGTACTGATTCTCGCGCAGGACGACCGCAAAGAGATTCTTGGCGTCGTAATAGCGGCCCTGATGATAGAGCTCGACGGCCTTGTCGAAGGCGTCCTTCGTCTCGTTGATGCGGCGGGTGACTTCCGGCGAGCAGCAGTCGTAAAAATCATAGAGGCCGAAACGCTGGGCAAAAATCTCGGCCGGATAGCCGATGAAGCGGTTGTAGTAATGGGCGGTGTCGATGCCGTCGTAGGCGGCGGAGGTCACGATCAACCGCGAGGAGAGCTCACGGAAGACGTCCTCATGCGCCGTGATAAAGTCGAGCTCCTCGGAGACGGTTGTCGGAATGAGCCGCTTCTCGTCGCCGCAGATGCCGTAATAGACGCCGGCGCGGTGCAGCACAAACAGCACGTCGAGCCGATTCTGCACGAGATTCTTCGCGTTGCTGGCGTCGATCCGGGCGAGCGCCGAAAGCGCGGTGACGACGGCATTCTCCGGTCCGGCCGGGCAGATGATGCGCAGGCGCCGCAGGTTTGCGTTGTCCGTCATCAGCACGCCGCCGTTCTCGTCGCAGGTCTCATTGACGATGTTGAAGAAGCGGTTCGTCAGCTCCTGCGTCTGGGCGGAGGTATAGGCGCTGCCGTCGAGATTCAGGCTGACGGTCAGGACGTCGAATTCCTTCTCGACGCTGTTGCCGAGCTCGACGTCGGAGAGATTGTCTTTCCCCAACAGGTTGAAAATCCGCTGCGGGATGAATTTATAATAGGTATCGCTTAATTTCTGAAGGTTGAAGAGCTGGGCGTCGATGTCGTTCGCCATCATGTTGAACACGCGGATGATGTCGGAGAGCTCGTCGGCGGAGCTCGTCTGCAAACGGAAGGAGCGGTTGCCTTTTGCGAATTCCTCAAGGCCCTCCTTGACTTGATTGAGCGGGCTCAGAAGGCGCATAAAGCTGAGCGTCAGGATGACGCTGACGGCCAGGATGAAGATCACGGAGCCGATGATGAAGGTACGGAGAAAGGCGCCGGTATAGCTCTCCGCGTTTGCGACCTGAATGCCGGTCTCAAAGAGGAAGACCGTGTCTCCCGCCGTGCCGCCGATCGGTGTGACGCAGGCGATGCGGACGCCGTTTTCGTCGCTGAGTTTCGCCATCTGCGCGACGCCGGTATAAGCCGCCTTATGGTAGAGGTTGATCGCGTCGATATTGAGGCCGATTTCAAACGGATAGTAGCAGGGCAGGTCGTGGTCGACGCCGGTATAGAGCTTGCCGTCCTCGTAATAGGCGGAACGGGCGTAGATGTCGCGCGTGTCGATCTGCTGGATCAGATACTGGTAGGCCTCTCCCGAGTAATCAAACGGATACTCGATCTCCTCAAAGCTCTCCGTTCCGAAGAGCGCGGTCAGGAGGTTGCCTTCGTCCTCAACCTTCTTCTCCAAAGTCCCATAGATGGATTCCCGGTAGTTGTAATAAGAGACGCTCCCGAAAACCAGCAGCGCGACGAGCATCAGCGGCAGCGTGGCAAAGAGAAGCTTGACCAGCAGCGCCCGGTTGTTGGAGACGGTTCCGATCAGGGAACGAAGGAGGCCGATCAGCAGAAACGCGGCGAGGCAGATGCCGGCGGCCGTCCAGATAAACGTAAAGATGTTGGCGATCAGGGACGGCTTCACCTCCGAAATCACGGAGATGCGGCCGCCTTCCGCAAAGATCAGGTCGAATTTGTCGCCGTCGACGCTCGGCACCGCGGCAAAGAAGTCGCTTTCGTCCTTCATGGAGATTGCGACGATGTCGCCCGTAGCATATTGGCTCACGCCGGAGAGAGCCTCTTTTCCGGTACGGAGGGTCTCGGTGGCGCCGTCGGCGAGCGTGAGCGTCATCATGTCGCCGCTCACGGCCTCTCCGAAATAGACGCTGTCGCTGTCGAGCGCCGCCAGATAGAGCGGATAGATCAGTGTTTCGAGCTCTCGGTTCGGATAGACCTCGACGGCCTCGGCATTCTCGGTCGCATAAAAGATCTTCCCGGATTTTGTGAGATAAGCAACGGAGGCACCGGCCGGCACCGCGGAATAGATGCCCTCGTCCCGGTCGATATCGTAGGTCCAGCTGTTTTTGATGGAGACGGATTTCTTTGTGAGAAGATTGTCGAGATCAAAGGAGATGCGCTGAAGCGTGCCGCCGTCTTTGGTGACGCCCATCAGGGTCAGCGTGCTCGAAAGGTGGATCCAACGGTAATCCGCCGCGCCGTCGTCCAAGACAACGCTCTGGACGCGCTTCCAGAACCACTTTGACATATCGTAAATGTCAAGTTGCTGATATTCTTCGTCTCCGGTCATCCGGTCGCTCATCTTTTTGAGCACATAGATGTTTCCGTCCGCATCCGCCGCGGTATCGAGGATGGAGACGGTGTAGCCGTCCTCCTCCCGGGAAAACCGGACCGTATGCTGCCGGACGCCCTCTTCGTCGACCGTGCTCATGACCACGCGGTTGCCGTCGTACTCGGTGAGCACGGAGACGCCGTCTCCCGCATAGGCGAGATCGGCGACGTCGGTGACATCATAGGAGACAAAGACGAAATTGAGAAGCACCGCGGCGATCAGAGCAAGCGTACCTGCGAGCACCAGCATGATTTTTGTTGCATGACTCATTTCCTTTTCCTCCCGCGGTCAAATCTCTTCGTCCCCGAAAAACACGCTGCCGATCGTTTCCATCCCGGCGTAGGACGTGTTGTCCAGTTTCGACTTGTTTGCATCCCAGCGTATGTAGATCTGATAGAACAGGTAAAACAGGGTGATGGCCGCTATGGTGACGATAAAGATCGTCGTGGAGTGGTCCCTGCACCAGAAGTAGATATCCTTGAGCTGCTCGACGAATTTCCGCCACCCGGTCAGAAGCTCCCTCGGCTCGTCCGGCAGGTTCCGGACGAAAGCCAAAATTGAAGCAAAATTGCGGAAGTCCCGGTTTTCTGTTTTTTTATAAAAAACCTGAAGCTCGCTCGGATAGGCATTTACATCCTCGCCGAATTTCGGTTTGAACTTTCGCGCCAGCATCGCAAAGACCTTTTCGCCGAGCGCATGGTAGAACTGGGCGTCGTCCGCATCGGGATTCCAGTCCCTGAAATCCAGAAAATAGTTGAAATAAATGGAGCGGTCGCGCTCGACGTTGATGTTCCGCTCATGGAGCAGCAACATGCCGACCGAAGCGCAGACCTGTGTCTCCGCACAGACGACCAAAAGGTTCTCGGCCATCTGTTTTTCGTGGGCGAAGTTTTTGGAATAGAGGTCCTCATGGGTGGAGAGGCGGTTCTCGTTCCGATAAAGGAAGACCAGACAGTAGGCGTCCCCTCTGCTGAAGGAACCGATAAAGTCGCTGTTGCTCGCAAAAAGCCCCTCCGCGCCGATCTTTTCGGCGACTTTCTTCCGCACCGAAGGGGAATAGACCGAAACCAGCGTATAAAAGACGTCGGTCGGACGGTTCATGTCCTGGCAGACCGTGATCTCGTTCACGTCGTTTTTTAAGACGGAGCGGATCGGCTCCAGCTTCATGTTCAGCGCTTCAATCAAACTCATTCCCACCTATCTGAGAGGAATTTCGGGGAGCCGGCCTCTTTTTCCGGCGCGGTCAGACTTTGATCTTGGAGACATCTATCTCCGGGACCTCGCGCTTTTTCTGAGAGACGATCGCGAAAGCGTGCGTATAGATGCTCGGATCGCTGAGCGCCTCGACGCGGATCTCGTAGACACCTTCCTTGCTTGGGGCGGTGTAGACGCCGTTGTTGTCGATACTGCCGCCCTCGGCATCCAGCACTTTGTAGTTGCAGGCCTCCGTCGGCATATTGATGAAGACCGGAGAAATATGCGCCGTCGCTTTCGGCGGAAGAACGAACGTATCCGGATGGATCATGATCATCTTTTCGCCTTCGTGCTTCGGCTTGATCTTCTGGTTCACTTCGGTCAACTTGAAGGCATACCAGCGGATGCGCAGGCTGATCAGATCGGAGGCCTCGTTCGGACGGATGCCGACGATAAAGGTTCCGCGCTCCGGCAGCACCTTGACCGCGGCGTCGATGTTGTAGAGTCTGTCCTCTTCGGCCGCGTCTCCGGCAAAAATTTCAGCATTGCCGAGGATGATCTCGCTGGAGGTCTCCTTCTCGCCGGGGCGGATGAATTCGAGGCCGATGTCCACATAGACTGGGCCCTTCCCGAGGCCGTGCATGATCTCCTCGGAAAAGATCGGCTCATGCGGCACATAGCCGAGTCCGAGCGGAAAATCAAAGACCCCGCAGGAAGTGAGTTTCGCCGCATCCGGCTGGTCGGCCGAGGGCGCAAACCGAACCTGCTCCGCGCCGGCCGCATGGGAAGCCGGGGCCGCCGGAACCTCCCCACCCGCCTTCGGAAAATATTCCGAGAGACGGGAGAGATCCATCAGCTGCCGGGCGTTGTAGTAATACTGGCCGAACGGCGCCGGAGAGATGCGGTCGATGATGATCTGGTTATTCTGGCGGATCAGGTCGATCTTCGCGATCCAGAGGCGTTCATCGTAGCTCTCGCCGAGCGCCTTATCCATGGCCTTGCTATAATAATTACGGATATAATACGGGGCAAGTTCGCCCGAAACCGGCTTGATCTGCGCCTCCGCCTTCTGTTTCAGCGTGAAGGATTCCTGATTCTTCCGAACGGCAAACCCGGACATGGTGAGCGTGATGCTGCCGCTGCTGCCCCAGAGGTAGGCATCCGGAATCAGCCTTGTCTCAAAGAACTTGTTTTCCCCGCAGGAGAGACGCAGGTTGTTGGCGACCACTTCGGCGGAGGCTTTTCCGTCCGCCGCCTTGAAGCCGGGCGTCTCGAGGTTATAGGTGAAGGAATAGTCGCCGCTGCCGGCCGCGAGGCGGCGGATCTCCGTGCGGATCACGACGTCGCAGCCCTGCGGGATGACTTTCGGCGTATACTGGGCGATCTCGACTTCGCTGTCGGCAAAGATCACCTGTCGGGCGACAAAATCGTCGAGCGGCGACGGGATCTTTGCGACGACCTCCTCATCCAGAAGGACGAGCTTATAGGTTTCCCGGATCTTGTTATGCTGAACGCCGGAGCCCTCCTCGCTCATCACGGAGTAAACCTCGTCCACCGGCTGCTCGTCGTAGACGATGCCGAGGCAGGCGGAGGAGGTGGCAAGCTGGCTGTAGCCCTCGATCGTGGAAAGCTTAATGACCTGCGTCTGACCGACAACGATCTCGCGGCCGGATGCGTCGAAGGCACAGCCCGCCTGAAGAATGATGGAGACGTCGTCCGCCATGATTACGCCAAGGCCCGCAGCAATGCCGTTGGAACCCGTCACACGGTTGACAAACCTGCGCTTGTCGTTGTAATAGCGCTGTTCCGACTCAAAATCCTTCGCCGTCAACAGCTTGCCGAAATAGTACCGGTTGCGTTCAAAAGGAAAATATTTACGGTTTTGCATCGGTCATCCTGCTTTCTTTATGGAATTCGGTCCTCGATCCTCGTTTATCAACAGGCCTCTCGGCCGTCAGGTACGTTTCCTCCGCTCATTCCGTCGGAGCGCCGGGCTTGAGCTTTTTCTTTTTGGATTGGAGATAGAGAATGGTGCCGCCGCCCGCCGCGATGCCCGCCGCAACGACGCTGGCTGCAATCAAGGCGGTCTTATTCTGGCTGCCCTCCGCCTCCTCGTCCGGAACCGTCACGGCAAAGCGCCCGAGACTGTCCGTCTCCACATAGGCGATGCCGCCGGAACGTCTGGTCGAGAATGCCTCAACCGTACCGTTATCCTTGACCAAAGCAAGCTCGACGATGGAGTTCTGATACTCGGCGTCGATGGCAAGGCCGAACTCAAAGGTGCCGTTCGGCTCAACCTCGTCGCCGTCCTTCATCAGGCGGACTTCGTAGACTTTGACAACCTTGTAGCCGTTGATGTTGGTCACGCCGACCTCCTCGGCCGAGGTGATCGTGGACTCGGTGATCACCAAACTGGCGCCGGAATCAAGCACGCCTTTATCGGAATCGACAAGCGCGCCGTATTCGGTGTTGGTGAGCATGACGTCGGTGTAGGTCGGGCCGCTCTCGCTGTCGCTGTATGTTCTTCTGCTGGCAAGCCTGTCGGTGGAGGTACCGATCTGAGCCGAAGCCATATCCTCGGTCGGGTTCTCGTCGACCGGTACCCGTACCGTATAAGTCGCGCTGTTGACCGCGCTGTTGTGGAGATCATCCTTGACGGCGATCGCCTTGATCGTAGCCGGGCGCGTCACCGTGATCGGGCCGGAGTAGAGCGTCATGGAATCAAGATTCTCTTCACTCGGCGTGACGCCGGAGGTGGAGTAATAGACCGACGCGCCCTCCGTTGCGGTGGTGATCTCGACGGCGGTGCCCTGATCGACCTCACTGCTCGTGATACTGAATTCCGGAGCGGAAACCGTACCGGCCTTCGTATAGACAAACTGGGCGATGTCGCTGTTGGTCTTGCCTTCGACCACACAGACAGCCTTGATGACGACGGAATTCGTCAAGGTGATCGGATCTTTATAAAGATTGCTGGAGGTTGTCGGGTCGGAACCGTCGGTGGTGTAGTAGATCGCGCCCTCCGTCACGGAAAGCTCTATGGAAGCCCCGCTCATGAAGTAGGAGCCGGACGCGACGCTGGAACTCGGGGCCGCGGCCTTTTCCATAATGGTATAGGTGTATGTGGCGATAGTGCCGGGGTTTCCCTCGTCGTCGAAGATACAGATTTTGAGCACGACGGATTCTCCCGGATCTCCGTAAATCTTTACGGAGGTGCCGTCGTCGCTGTCTTCGGTCGGATTCTCCCCGTCCGTCGTGTAATAGATGGTGCCACCGACGCTCGAGGTCATCGTCACGCTGGTGCCGCTTGTGATCACGGAGCCGTCCGCCGGGCTGACCGTCAGGTACTGTGCACTGGAAGCAATCGTATAGCTATAATAGGAGACGTCGCTCGGCGTGGTCTCTTTGAGCATCGCATAGGCGGCGACGACGACCGTATCGCCCTCATCTCCGTTGATGAGCACGCTGCTGCCGTAAAGGGCCTCTCCCGCAGCGACTGCGGCGACCGGATCGGAGCCGTCCAACGTGTAGGCGTAGGTGATATTTGCAATCTGCGTGCTCGTAAACGTCTTGCTGAGCAGGCTCGACTCTCCCGTATCCAGATCGGTGACGGATTTCGTCTTCAGCGTCACCTTCGAGCCGTTTCCGACGAGGCTGCCCGTGGCAATCGACGCCGTCGGCGCGGAAAGCTGCGGCAGGGCGCTGTAAGTCAGCGACGTGGTCGCGCTGACCATGCGATTCTTGACCGCATACGTCTTGATCCTCGTGGTCTGGCTGATCGTGATGGTCTGTCCGGTCGTGAAGGTCATGCTCTCGTTCTGAACCGGCTCCTTGGGTTCGGTGCCGTCCGTCGTGATCTCATAATAGATGATCGCGCCGCTCGTGATCGTGTTGAGTGTGATCGTCGTGCCCTTTTCGACGCTCGATCCGCTCGGGATGGAGCCGTAGACCGCATTCACTTCCGCCGGGAGTTGGTAGAGGAATCTCGCATAGTCGCTGGTGGAATACTCCCGTTTGCCGTCTTCATCGGCCTCCATCGCGGCGACCGCAAGAATCGTATAGGTGGTCTTGAGCGTCGTCTTCATCGTGATGCCGGTCGAAGCGTCATAAAGCAGCGTAATGTGCGGGTTGGCTATGTCGTAGGCATCCAGTGCGGATGTCGCGTTGGTATATTCCTGATAGATTTCGCTGTCCGTCTCCGGAGCCGAGCCGTTTTCCGTAATATAGTCGTCATATGCGGCTTTGGCGGTTGTATAGGCCTCGAGATAAGGCGCGCGTTCATCGCAGATATCCGGATCCGGGATCGAGCCGTCTTCGGTATAGTAGATCCGGGCGCCCGGCGTCTCGCTGAAGAGCGAGATGGTCTGGCCGGGCTCCACGATGCTGATCTCCCCGTTCGTCTCAATGGTGGGAGCCACCGCCGTGACGGGAGAAGCCTGTTTCAGCTCATAGTCGAAGCGGTATTCGGTGCTGTCCGCATAGAGGCTATGCGTCACCATCGCATAGATCGTGAAGGTCTCGCTGCCGGAATCCGGATCCATCGGGATGCCGGTGTTCGGATTGTAGATCTTCGTCGCAAGCGTATCGGTACCGGCAACAGGATCATAGTCGTATTCGGTCAGGATGTCGTCCGGCGTGCCGTTCGCCGTATATTCGGCGATGGCGGCATCGAGGGCGATGCGCTCCGGATAATTCGGCAGCGTGCCGTTCGTCGTATAGTAGATGGTCGCGCCGGTGACGCCCGCGGTCAGGATGATCTTGTCGCCGCGCTTGAGGGTCGTCGGATCCGCCGTGGAGGTGGTGGGCGTCGCGGTGATCGGGCCGAGCTGGAGAAGCTCATAGTCGAAGCGGTAGATTTCGCTGTCTTCGTAAAGCCCGTTGTTATGGACCGCAATGGCATGGATCGTGAAGGTCGTGCTTCCGGATTCCGGATTCATCAAAACGCCGGTGCTGGAGCTGTAAATCAGCGTGGCAAGCGTATCCGTGCCGTCGCCGTCATAGCCGACCACGCTTTGATCGTAGCCGTTGTAGTATTTGCTCAGCAAGGTGATCTCGTTCGGAAGCAGGAACGCCGAGTCGTAGCCGTAATCCTCAAACTTGGCGATGGCGTCGTCGAGGGCGATCCTTGTATCAGGGTTCGGCATCGAGCTGTCGAGCGTGTAATAAATCGTCGTATTGGTGACGCTGGTGCTCAGATTGATCCGGCTGTTGCGCTTGATCGTGGTCGGCTCCGCGGTCGAGGTCTCAGGCGTCGCGGTAATCTCGCCGATCTTCGTCAGCGCATTGATTTTGAACAGGAAGTTTGCGACCGGGCTGGGCCCATAACTGCCGTACTCGCCGTCGTCGTCCGCATCCTCCGCGCTGACGATCATCGCGCTCACATACAGGGACATCTGGTTGTTTTTGGTGACGACCAGAGCTCCCGTATAGAGACAGGTATCCGGCTCCTCCTCGTAGATTCTGCTGTAATAATCCCGGGCGTCGTCGCTGTCGATCTGATAGCCGCTCCCGTTCGCTTTATTCTGCGCGAGCCAATCCGCGAACGCAATCTCCCAGTCGATGCGCTCCTGCGGATCCGGCGTGACGAGCGTCGTGCCTATTGTGTAATAGATATTCGCGTTGATGTTGTCGCCGGAGAGCAGGCGGATATAGTCGCCGACCGAGACCATCGTGTAGTTTCCGTCTCCATCCGGCGTGACCGGGTCGGAAGTCGGCGCAGTAGCCTTCGGACGTACCGTGAACTCGAAATATACCGGCGTGCCGTCGGAAACTTTGCTGTCGCCCGCGATGTCGTTGACCAGCACATAGTAACTTTCAACCGTACCCGACGTCGTGCTCATGGTAAACACATCCGCGCCGAGCACATTGCTTTCATATCCGTTGGACTGGATCTTCGGCTGATAACTGGTGTAGGTGTTATAAATGGTGCCGCCGTCGGTGTTGTATGAGAGGGTCGGAACCAGATAGGAGGCGCTGTCGAGCGTAAGCAGACTGTCGTCCCCGTCTCCGTCCTTGGTCGGATCCATTCCCTCCGGAATATCGTCGTCGTCGATCTTGAAGGCGATCTCCATGCCCTCCATCACGGTGATCTGGATACCGTCGGTGGCGGGATCCTCGTCGGTGAGTTCCTTGCCCGGGATCGCGTTTCCGTCATCGTCATAGTCGACCATACAGGCGACCGGATCGGAATAATAAGCTTCAAACTGGAGAGCAGCCGAAGCGACCGCCGGCGCCGTATAGATCGCGCTGTAAGTCGGAATGAAGATGGCTCTCACATACATCACCCCGGCTTGGGCGTCGATGTCGAGCGAAATCGTATCCCCTTTATTATATTCCTTAATATAAGTGCCGACCGTGCTGTTCGCATCAAGCGAGGTGGTTGTGTAGTTCTTTGTGGTGTAGAGAATCTTCCCGGCCGGTCCGGAATAGCCCTCCTCGAGGCTCGGATGGCTCAGCGTGACGACGGTGGAACTGCTGTCTCTGGAATAATAGGTTCCGCTGTTGAAGGCCGCGCCGTTGACCAAAATGGTGACCGGATCGATGCTCTGGCGAGTGCTGAAGGCCGCCGTACTGGCAAAGCTGACCGCCGCCGTCGACGAACTTGCGGTCTTGGCCATCGCGTTGACATACATGGTCTTCACCTGACTGCCGCCTACGGTCTCCGGGAACAGGAAACTGCCGGTGTATTGATACACCTTACCGGCTTCGAGTGTCATTCCGGAGGTATAATCCTCCGCAAGCGTGCCGTTGAGGGTGCCGTCCGCATTGAGCGGTGTGATCGGCTGAATCATAGAACCGCCGACCGTATAATAGGAAACGGAGAAATAAACGGTCGAGACGTTACCCGAAATGCTCGGGCAGCTGATCGAGATGTTTTGGTAGCTGCTGTCGATAGAGATCTTCGGCTGCGGCGTTCTGGTGCCCACATTGAGGCTGGCCTCGGCGGTGCTGTTCGTCTCGTACCAAGTGGTTACAACAATATCGTAGCCGGCGGCCAGCGTATCGAGGCTCGTGCCGTTGGAGGCGAGCTTCTCCGCCTTTCTCATCTCGTTAAAATTGAAGGAGAACGCATGGCTGCCGAATGAGGAACCTGTCCAGACACCGCCGTCGGTATTGCCGACAACCCCTTCCGGAGAGAAACGCACCCAGAAGTCCTCATCGTTTTCGGTCGTCGTCCAAGCCGTCACATCGGAGTTGACCGCCGCGGAATCACATTCCGAAGCGTCGCAGGTGTTGTTGCCGAGCTGAATGCAGACGACTTCGCTGGAATCCATCGAGCGTCCGGCGGAATCCGCTTCGGACTGCGCCCAGATGAATAGGTAGGAGTCGCCATAGGTGCTCGACCACGGATACGAAATACCGGCGGAAGTATAGGTGCCTCCGCTGACGGTGACGCCGTTCGTCTCTTTGGAGTTGTAGGTCGGCAGCGTCGGGATCAGAGTATCCAATTCGTCGGCGCTCTTGCCGCCGAGCGTATCCGAGACGCCGGTACCCGTGAGCACCGGGAAGTTGTTGGCCTCCGCGTCGGCGCTGGTGTTATGATAAAGGATATATCGGATCAGACGCTGCTCGGAGCTGGAAGAATAACTCGGGAAGCCGACTTTGATGTTGTAGCTTGCCGTATTGTCCTCCCCGATGAACCACGTCTTGTTGGTCGCGATCTGCGTCGGAACGGAATCACCGGTCGCGAGGAAGCGGTAACCGGAAAGAACATCCCCATCCTGCGCAAGAGCAAGGTACCCGGCTTCAGGCTCCTCTTCCACCGCCGTCCAACTGTAACTGTTGGAGACCTGAACGATGAACTGGAACGTGACCGTCTTGCCGGAATAGGCATCCGTCGCCTTTACTTGGAACGTGCCGTCGTATTCGGAGGGACCCGTGATCGTGTCGTCGTTCAGAATATCTTCATTCAGCGTGACCTTGTAAATATTCTTGTCGGTGACATCCTGTTCCTCGGATTCCACGTAATCCGAGATGGTGCCGTTGGTTCCGCTGACGATTGAGACGCCCTCCCATGTCCAACTCGCCGCCGCGGCGCTGGAGGTGACCTTGAAGGTCAACTCTCTGTTGCTGGTCGGAGTGACGGCGGAGGAATAGGAACTGAAGTTGCTTTGACCATTATATTTTATGTACTGGCTCAGCACCGGAATGACCGCATAGGTGAGGGTGACCGATTTGTTGGCCGAGGCGGTCGCTCCGGTATAATATGTCGCCGTACAGGTCAATGTAATCGAACCGGAGTAGGCGTCATAAGGAATCAGGTATCTCACCGTCGGCAAGGAGATGGTACTGTCGTCCAGCTCCACGCCCGTGCTGCTTCCCGCGCTGATGACCCATGCGTAGGATTTGGCCAAGACGAGGCTGCCGACCGATCCGGTCAGCGTGTCGCTGCTGCTGCCGCTTGTGGAGCCGTTCGGAATCGTTGCGCTGGTGGAGCCGGAGATACTGACGCTCTTTTCCGCGGTGTTGAACGTATAGGTCGCCGCGTAGTCTGTCAGTGCGGTGCTGTTGTTGTACGGCGTGACCGTCAGCGTCACCGTGCTGCTCGGGCTGGAACCGACCGTGACCGTCGTGGAGGAGCCGGTATCGCTACTGAGCGTACAGCCGCTTCCGGTGGAGAGGCTCCACTTCCATGCGGTCATATGCTGGGTGTCGATGTTGGAATTTACGCCGAACGCGAGCGCATCGCCCGGAAACGCATATTTGTTCCCCATCGCGCTGTTTTCAAAATCCGAAACCAGCCCCGCCCCGCCGTTGACCGAGGAAAGCTGAACGCTGGTGCTCGCATTGCTTACGGTCACCGTAAATGTGACTTTTGTGCGGTCCGTGCTCGTTCCATAGATTCCGGCGGAGGCATAGAGCTTATTCTGCGTCGTGGCCGTTGAAGTCGACGAAAGCTTCACGTCCCCGGTACCGGCTTTCGGCGTAATCGTGATCTGATAGGTGTTGTGCGCCGCGTCGGCTTGGGTGGCATTATACCGGAACGTGACATTCTTGGTATAAGAGGAACCGCTGGGGATGGTGACGTAGCTGGAGGCCGTGGTATCGGTCACGCTGCTGTCGACATAGGCGACGCTCCATGTCCAGTCGGCGGCGGCAAAGACTACATGGCTGCCGGTGAGCGTGTAGGTTCCGCTCTTGGTGCTCCCTGTCGGGACAAGCACCGTGTAAGAGCCGCTCGCGTCGCTGTTCGAATCCTGAATCCCGACGATCGGTCTCACCGGAAGGTTCTTCGTGAGCACAATCGCATGGTTCTGGTCGAACTGATTCGCCACCGTTGCCTGCACGACGATATAGCCCGGAAGGACGTCGTCCGTGTTGACCGAATAGGTTTCGGCGGAGGTGGAGGAACCGAATGCGCTTTCACCCGGACATTTCTTCTGCCAACTGCTGAGAGACGGTGTCTCGGTTGGGTTCCATGCGGAGCCCGAGACGTTTTCATAAGTATATGTATAGGAGCCTGCGGAGATGGAGAAGGTGGCGTTTGTGGTGCTGTCCTCCACGAGATTCTCCGGCGTACAGGCGATCGTATAGGACTTAAGCGGATTCATGACCGCCAGATAGAAGTCCTTTGTGGTCGGATCGGTGCCTTTGGTCGTAACTTTCAGCGTGAGCACGTTGTACTGAAGCGTGCTGTTATAGGTGCCGCGCTCGGTGGATGCCAGCGTCAGTACGCCGCTGCTTGCGTTGACCGAGGTGCCGGACGCGCTGTTTCCGGAAAGCGACCATGTGACGAGCCCGTCCATGCTGGTGATCCCGCGCGCCGTCGCACTGAACAGGTAGGTGTTGCCGGGATAGACGCCGTAGGAATCGTCATAAGTAGTCGGGAGCGTATAGCTGCCGGAGCTGTCCGGCATGATACCGGTGATTGACGGGATCAGCTTGATCTGTCTGGTGATGGATTTCGTCGTGGAAGCGCCGGAGATCGAAACCGTCACCTGCGCGCTGATCGTGACGTCGTAGGACTCGGTGGTGCTGATGGTCAGCCCGCTGGAAAGATCGAGGAATCCGTCCGGCTTTCCGTCCGTGCGGTTGGTCAGATAGACGTTATGGGCGGAATCCTGTGCCGAGAGCTCCACCGTCACATTACTGGTAGTGAGGCTGTCGAGATTCGTACCTTCGAGCTCCGCAGCCACGCGGTAATAGCCGCCGGTCTCAAGTTTCGTCGGCTCGGTATCGCTCAGCTCGACATAATTTTCATAGTCGCTCTCTGCGATCTTGCCGCTCGAGTCGGCCGGATACAGGCGGAGATTCACGCCGTCGACGGAGGTGGTGCCCGTCGACACGCTTGCGCCGGTAGCTTTTCCGAATTTGCCCTGCGTATAGAAAAGCACTTGGAAATAGAGCTTGGCGGAATCATAGAGGTCGGAAGCGATCCCTCTCACCGTAATCGTGCCGTCGGAGGCGCCGCTCGTCCAGCTGATGGTCGGATCCTGTGGCAGGGGGGCAAACCAACTCATCGTCAGTTTGTTGGTGGTGGAGAGTGTCCAGACGCTGCGGGCGGTGGAACCGTTCAGCGCGGAAACCGTGGCGCTGCTGTTGAGGTCGGAGATCACATAGGTGCTGTCTGTCACCGTACCCGCAGAGGTGGTGTAGCAGGAACCGGATGTACCGGTGGAAGAATAGGAATAGGAATTCACCATCTCAATATTGTTTGAGGAGACGCCGCTGAGCACCGCGCTTGTCATATACACATTGGACGGTGCGCTTGTATTGGTCATATTGTTGGCGATGGCCGACGCGAAAGATTTGCCGTCATATCTTATATATTGAGGAGCAAGCGTTCTGCAGCAGTTTTGTATAGATAAATAATTAAACATGTTCAACATATATTCCTCAATATATGCATTATCGAAAGCCTGCTGGTAACAGATGGCGGAAACGATGGGGCTCGCCACCGCGCAGTTGGAAATGGTGTTGCTCGAGGAATTTTCGCAGCTTCCCGCGATGCCGCCGGCAAGAACCTCCTGCCCGAAAATGAAACGGCTGATGGGAGAGGAGTTGTTTGTGCTCTGCGAATCGTTGCCGGAGGCCGAGACCGATGCGTTGGTATAGCAGTCTTTGATCGTCGTCCCGGATTTGCATATGCCCACAATGCCGCCCGCAAAGACGTCATAGTAGTTCTCGTTTGCATCTTCGGAAATATAGCTGCTCGCCGTGTTGTCCACATAAGAATAATGGGTATCGGAATAAACAATGGAAACGCCGATGTCAAATCCGGACCAGATTTCGGTGACCGAGCCGCCGCCGGATCCGCCCACCACGCCGCCGACGTAATAATCCGTGCGCTCGTTGCACTTGTCGGTTGAGACGCCCTTGATCGTGGTTTCAGTGAACTTGACCGAGCCGCAGAGAGAGGAGACCTTTTCAATCTTTGCCCCGTTTTCCATATAGCCGACCAAGCCGCCTATATAGAGAGAATCATAGATGTCGTTGCCGTCCCCGTCGGTACCGGTCGGATCGACGTCGTCAAAGCCCGAGGCATCCAAATAAATGGTCGTTTCGGCATCGTTTGTGAATGTGAAGTTCAAAAGCTGGAGCGTGCCGCCGTTCAGATAGCCGATAAGGCCGCCGAGACAGGCCTTTCCGCTGCTCAGCAGGCAGGCGCTGTTCGTCAGGAGGTCTTTGGAAAAATCGGCCGACGTACCGGAGGTTCCGGAATAGGAAAACGTGATCGTATTCATGTTGCCGGTCAGTTTTCCACGGAATTCCTTCAGCGAGCCGGTACCCCATGTCGCCGTGACGTCTCCGACCAGATAAAAGTTATATCCTTCTCCATAATCGTTCTCCAATGTTTCCGCGGTGGTGGAGTCGTCCTGATACCATTTATCTTCGTTGATGAACTCGGCAAAATTCGCCCAGCCGTCCTCGCCGATATAGCCGATTTTATTGGTTTCATCGAGATGAAAATACCGATATTCCGTATAGGCGGCCGCCTCTGTCTTTTCGGTGGAGACAATCGCCGGAATCAGGATGGCGGAAATCAGTAGCACAAATGCAAGAATCGTGACCAGAATGCGTTTTTTCATTCTATCCTGCTCCTTTCCGAAGAGAACATCATCCCGAGCTTCTGGGGAAACGCTTTTCCCTGTTTATTGTACTCGAGCCGCGCCGCTTCCACGACGTCGGCCATCGAAATGGGCCGTTCCCGCGAGGCCGCCAAGTATGCCGCATTGACCGCCGCATTGCGGATCCCCGCGCCGGTGAGCTCCAGATGATCGGCGAGGAGCCCGTAATCCAGCTCCTCTTTCGGCGCCTCCTCCGGGAAAATGTGTTCCCAGAGCGTTCGGCGCATCTTTTCATCCGGCACCGGAAAATAAACCATGTATCCGATCCTGCGACGGAAAGCCTCGTCGAAATTCTGGAAGAGGTTCGTCGCCATCAGGATGATTCCGTCGAACTGATCGGTTCGTTGGAGCAGGTAGGCGATTTCGGCATTGCTGTATTTATCCTGAGAATCCCCGGCGTCGCTCCGCCTTGAAAAGAGGGCGTCCGCCTCGTCGAAAAAGAGGACGCAGCCGGAATTTTGGGCGCTGTCGAAAATTCTGCCGATATTTTTTTGTGTCTCCCCAATATATTTGCTGATAACCTGAGAAATGTCCACGCGGTAGAGCCGGAGCCCGAGCTCGTTGGCGACCACGCTCGCCGCAAAGGTTTTTCCGGTTCCGGAAGCTCCGTAAAAGAGGGCGGAGATCCCGCGTCCGTACGGGATTTTCTTTTCAAATCCCCAGTCCCGGAAGACCCTGTACCGGGCCTTCGCGAAGGCGCAGATGTCGAGGATCTGCCGCTTCTGCGCCGGGGGAAGGATCAGGTCCTCCATCGTTTTATTGGTTCGGAAAAGCTGCGCGCTGCCGGCAAATTCCCGGCTGTTGGCGCTGCGGAGCTCTTCGAGTTTTTCGGCTTCGGAGAGATCCCGGCGGCAGAGCGTTTCGCCCCGGATCCGGCGGGCGGCCTCCATGATCTGTCCCGGCGTCATCGCATAAAAACGGGAGACCTTCTCCCACTCGGCGGACTCCCCGCCGAACCAGTACCGGAAGGCGGCGAGACGTTCCTCCGCCCCGAGATCGGGCAGTTCCCGCTCCAGCAGGACACACTCCCCCGCCGGGCTGAACCCCATGTCCTTTGTCGTCATCAAAAGGACGCCGCAGCGTTCCTCAAGGGAAGCAATCCATGACTCCGGGTACTCCTCCGCATCCGGAACCAGCACCAACGCATTATAAAGGGCGGAAACGGCGGCAGCGGTGCCGGGGTCCGTCTCCGTTTTTAAAATCAGCAGATTGCAGCCGCGGCGTTCCGCGAGCTTCCGAAAGGCAAACGTTTTGCCCTGCCCCGCCCTGCCTTTGAGCAGGATACAGGCCGGGTAGACATCCCTTTCCGCCGCGGAATCGAGAAAAGCCCCGAACTCCGAAGGCAGCGTCTCCTCCCGAAAATACGGGCCGACCTCCGCGCAGGGATCGAGATATGCGCCCTCCGGCAGATCCGGCGCGCGTTCCAACAGATAATCCACAGCGGCCGGCTCGAGGCATCCGCTCCCGGCGCCGCGGAAGACCGGGGAAAGCGCCCGGTTCTCCATCCCGATCCGGGACATCCAGCCGAAGAGCTCCTTCTGCGAGGGAACCGCGCCTTCTGAAAAAAGCTTTGCACAGCAAAGCTCAAATACAAGCGTTTCTTTTTCATCAAGGCCGTAGACCGCTTCGATTTTTGCCGCAGGAAACAGAAGGCCGGAGGCGTCTCTCTGCGCTTCCAGTTCCCGGTGCATGGCAAACAGCTTCTCGGCGCCGTAGCCCTTCGCGGCCGCATCGCCGATGGCACGGATCGCATCCCGATAGGAATCTGCGGTCATCTCCTGCATCCTTCTCAACCCTCAGCTTTCGTGGTTTTTGAATCCTTCTTTTTGTTCCGCTCTCCCGAGGCATCCTCCGCGGCGGCGGCATTCTCCGCCTTCAGGCTGCGCTGCATCCGGATTGTGCGGTAATAATCGAACATCTTGATCTTCTGTAAATCGAAGGCCATGTTGATTCTATGAAAAAAGTTGATGCTCATCAGCTGTTTTTTACTGAAGAGAGCTTCGAGATCCTCCATCTGCTTCTCGGCGGCATATTGTTCGGCGCGAAGCGATGCGACGGCGGTATTCTTCTGACCGTATTCTTTCTTCGTCTCCCGGCCGCTCAGAATCTCCTGAATCTGTGCCTTCCGTTCGGCTTGTTCGGTCAGCAGCCCGAGGCGCCTCTCCTGTTCCTCGCCCCGGAGCAAAAACGGCATCGTCTTGCGCAGGGCCCCGAGATTCGCCCTGCCGAGATACGGCCGGACGGAAGATTCGTCCCACGGTTTGTTCTGCGCTTTATAAAGGATCACCGAGCTGTTTGCGATCCTTCGGGAGGACCATGCGAGATTCTGGTTCGCATAAGCGCCGGTCTTGAGCTCCTTCATCCCGCGGATCTCCATATAGGAGCGCTGAAACGCATACGGCGCGGAATCATAGATGGAAGTTTTAATGTTCGCATACAGGAAAGCCTGATCCCGGCCCGGATGGTAACCCATCTGAATGCGGCCGTACAGGGTATCGAGCTTCATCAGGCGGTCGTAGGTAAAATCCTCCGCCGTTTTTTCGCTCTGCTTGAAGTCCTCGACCCGGACATGCTCCTCAAAGCGGTTATAGACGATGTGCTGCGGCGCGGAAAGGCGGTTTTTCAGTTCTTCCCGGTCCTTTTTTTCCTGCTCCAGCTTCTTTCGCTGAAGTTCCCTGCCGGCCATCCTTCCGCCTCCTTGAAAAAAGGCATTGTGCCCCCTATAATATGACTAATTATATTGTATTTCTTTCCAAGAACATGTACAACTGACCGAAAGTACAGGTTTTGACAAAAATTTTCAAAAGATTCTTGAAGTCACTCTCGGATGGAGGAAAAAGAAAAAAGGCCCGCACAGGCAGACCTTTTTCCGGACATGTTTTGAAGTTCTTAAAGAACGCCTCGGGCCTTCGCCTCTTTGAGCGCCGCGGTGCGGCTGGAGACGCCGAGCCTTTCGTAGACGTTGCGCAGATGGAATTTGACGGTCGTGAGCTTGACGCCGACCTCCTCGGCGATCTCGCTGTTGGTCTTGCCCTCCTCCAGAAGCCGGAGCATCCGGATCTCCGCAGCGGTGCAGTCGACCGACGGCAAATCCGAGGCCTTCTTTTTCTCCGAAAGATAGTCCGGGTAAAGAAGCGCAAAGCATTTTGCCGATTCCGTCAGTTGGGCGACAAATTTTGCGGAACCCTCGCGCTGTTCCGGGTTGCGGCCGTATTTCAGCAAAAGATGATAGGCCGGCGCGCCGAAATCCGCAAAGGCCCGGATATAGCCGTATGTCTCCGCGGAGAGGATCGCCGCGCCCAGCCGCTCCATGGCAAGCGCGTCGCTGCCGAGTCTCTCGCAGGCGATCGCCTCCATGACGCCGCATTCGATCATATCGAGCGTGCGGTTTTCCGCGGCAAAAGCCTGACGCAGTTCCTCCCCGAGGGAGACCGCCTCGGTATATTTTCCGAGCGCAAGGTAGACCCTTGCCCTCGCCATCATCCGGTAGGCGTTATCCGGGTGGATGCCGTCCCATTCGCTCCCCGATTCTTTCGTGAGCCAAGCTTCCGCCTCCTCCGTATTACCGTCCAAAAGAGAAAACCGGATACGGAGCGCCTCATAATTCGGCATGAGCCAATCGGCGCCGCGCTCCTCCAGAATCGTTCCAAAACGGCTGAGCGGCTCCTGCCAGCCACCGCCCGACGGATCGAGCGCGCGAATCTTCGCATAGACGGCATAGACGGCGAAAAGAATGTCCACATCTTTGGCAATGAAGGCCCCTCCGATTTCCATGGAGGCGGCCGGAATATTGTTTTTCTCGTACAGGAGTTCCGCTTTCGCGCATTCGATTCTGCCGGCACCTAAGCCGCCGTAAATCGACTGAATCATGGGACGCACGATCTCCGCAACGGCGCCGTAATGCTGGCCCCAGACGGAAAAATCCCGGCCGCCGCGGAACACGCTCGGGCAGTTGGCCGTGGCGGAGATCGCGAGCGGCGGCATGGCATCCCGGTCGTTCGCCAGCACGGCCAGCATCAGCAGCACCTTCGCGCTGTCGGTCTTTGGCAGCAGGAAAGAGGCGCGGCAGATGCATTTCTCCATCAGGCTCCGACAAGAGCTGTCCCTTCCGCACCCGCTGCGGAGTTTCAGCAGCCGGGAATACCAGCCGGAGACATCCTCATTTCTGCCTTCGTACCAAGCGAACTGCATCTCTTGAACGCAGTGTATCGGCGAGGCCGCGCGATACTCCTCCGGAATCGCATAAAAAAGCGACTCAATTTCCCCCCGCTCACCGTCGTTGAGGTGGTTCATATCCACCTCGCAGAGCACGGAAACCGCGTCGCCGTAATCGGAGGCCGCAATGCTCTGTTGGGCTTTCCGAAGAAGTTCCCTGTCGAGCATAAGCACACCTCCCATATGAAGATAAATGAAATTATATCATTTTTTTAAATTAATGAAAAGAAAAAAAATCTAAAATTTATCTCCATTTTTTCATGAAATCCGAATCCCGCTCCGTATTTTCCCGTTCCGGACGGTTCAAAAATATTTCGGAAAGCACTTGATTTTTGGACAGGCATCCGGTATAATATCACAGTGCCGTGATAAGCGGCAAGGAACTTGAGCAACGATGGAGATGTCGCCTAGTTGGTCGAGGGCGCGCGACTGGAAATCGCGTAGGGGTCAAAAGCTCCTCAAGAGTTCAAATCTCTTCATCTCCGCCACTAAAGAAAACCGGGAAACGCATGATGATGCGGTTCCCGGCTTTCTTATTTTTTAAGCGGCGCTGCGGCCGACACCGTTTTTTGTCCTCCTGATTTATTGTTTTTGCCCGCTTGCCGCCCGACCGCGGAAATTGCCAAAAGACCGCAAAAGAAATAGATCGGGAGAAACGCCGGGCCTTCTTGCAAATCGGTGATATTTGGTATATAATATGAGTATATGAGCATATAGGGATTTAAAGGAGGCGAACGAGGTACGACCGATATTTTTAAGGCTCTTTCGGATGAAACGAGGCTTCGGATCGTTTCGCTGGTTTTGAGCGGCGAGATGTGTGTCTGTGAGATTGAGGCTTGTCTCGACCTGACACAGTCGAATGCCTCCAGACACCTGACCGCTCTTAAAAACGCCGGGATTCTCTCATGTAGAAAACAGGCGCAGTGGACCTATTATAAATTAAATGAGGAATTCTGCCGTGAAAACCAGGAGCTCATTCGTTATCTGGAGGATAAATTAAAATCGCTTCCCACGTATGAATCCGACAGCCGAAAACGGGAAATTTGTAAACAGGAAGATCTGTGCTGCAAAATGAAAAGGTGACTTTTCCCTTGAGCAAAAAAGCAGGCGCCGGCTTCTTTTAAAGACATCCGACCATATGAAAAAATTCCGTCAGGGCTGCCGGCGCGCTTATTTCGGTGAAAATTTCAAACAATATAAAAGCGCCGGGGTTTGCAGCCAAATGTGAATCACTGTCCACAATTATTTAATAAGGAGAAAATCCATATGAAAAAAATGATCATCTATGAGCCGGCTATGTGCTGCTCCACAGGGCTCTGCGGAGTCGGAGTCAATCCGGAACTACTGAGAATCTCAACCGTTCTTGCCAGCCTTGAAAAAAACAACGTCAAGGTGGAAAGGTATAACCTGACGAATGCGCCGCAGGAATTTGTCAAAAACGCGGAAGTAAACCAACTGATCTCGAAAAGCGTCGACGTGCTCCCCGTCACCGTACTGGACGGAAAAGTGGTTTTAACCAAAAGGTATCCGACCAACGACGAATTCATCTCCATGCTCGACGTGCCGAGAAGCTATTTGGGCGTAAACAAAGCGAAAGTGACACCAAAAACTTCCGGCGGCTGCGGCTGCTCCGGCGGAAACTGCTGCGGATAAAGGGAGGCGCTCTGATGGAACTGTTTCGTCCTGAGGCAATTCACCTCACAAAATATTTATTCTTCACCGGTAAGGGCGGCGTGGGGAAAACTTCGGCCGCCTGCGCCACCGCCGTCACGCTGGCCGACAGTGGAAAAAGGGTCCTGCTCATCAGCACCGATCCCGCGTCGAACCTTCAGGATGTCTTTCACACGGAACTGACCAATAAAGGAACGCCCATCGAGGACGTGCCGAATCTGATAGTGGCCAATCTCGACCCCATTCAGGCGGCGGCGGAATATCGCGAGAGCGTAATCGGCCCCTACCGCGGCAAACTGCCGGATCCTGTTCTTGAAAATATGGAGGAGCAACTTTCCGGCTCCTGCACGGTGGAAATCGCCGCGTTCAATGAGTTCTCCAATTTTATCACCGATCAGAAAGCTCAGGCGGAATACGACTTTATCATTTTCGATACCGCGCCGACCGGCCATACGCTGAGAATGCTCCAGTTGCCGTCCGCATGGAGCAATTTTATCAGCGAGAATACACACGGCGCCTCCTGTCTGGGACAGCTATCCGGGCTGGAAAGCAGAAAAGAGATCTATAAAGAAGCGGTCGCCACGCTGGCGGACGGCAAACTCACCACGCTGATTCTGGTGGCCCGTCCCGAGACGTCGCCTTTAAAAGAGGCGGAGAGAGCGGCAAAAGAGCTTTCCGAGATCGGCGTAAACAATCAGATTTTGATTATCAACGGCGTACTGACCTCATACGACGACGGTATTTCCAAGAGCATGTATCAAAAACAGCGAAAGACTCTTTACAATATTCCGGAAAGTTTAAAGAAAATCCCCGTTTATACGATCCCGCTCAGGGCCTATAACATCACCGGAATTAAAAACGTCCGGGCGCTTCTGACCAAGAATCAATGCGTGGTCGGCGATGAAAAAATCAACGCTCAGACCATTCACCGTCTCAGGGACGTCGTAGAGGATTTATATAATGAAAATAAAAAAGTGATTTTCACGATGGGAAAAGGCGGCGTCGGAAAAACCACCGTCGCGGCGGCCATCGCAATGGGTCTGGCCGCGAAAGGAAAAAGGGTCCATCTCACGACCACGGATCCCGCGGCTCATCTCAAATTTGTGATCGACGAAAGCAGCGGTATCACCATGAGTCACATTGATGAACGCGCCGAGCTCAAAAAATATCAGGAAGAGGTGCTCGCCAAGGCAAGGGAGACCATGTCCGAAGACGACATTGCCTATATCGAAGAGGATCTGCGCTCTCCCTGCACGCAGGAGATCGCCGTGTTCCGCGCCTTCGCCGAGATTGTCGACAAGGCGGAGGATCAGATCGTGGTGATCGATACCGCTCCTACCGGGCACACGCTTCTTTTGCTCGAGTCGACCCAGAGCTACAATCACGAAATCAAACGCTCGCAGGGGGATATTCCCGAATCGGCGAAAAAACTGTTGCCGCGCCTGCGCGATCCCGCCGAAACCGAAGTCATTATCGTCACGCTCGCCGAGGCCACCCCGGTCTATGAGGCGCTGCGCCTCGAAGAGGATCTGAAGCGGGCCCAGATTGCGACAAAGTGGTGGGTGATCAACTCCTCCCTCTATCGCACCGGCACGACCAACCGGATGTTATCCGCCAAGGCAAGCAACGAAATCGAATGGATCAATAAGGTCGACGCCCATTCGAACGGATACTTTGCCCTGATTCCATGGAGCGCGGACGAGATCAAGGGCGAAAAGCTGAAAAATTTATTGAAATAGCCGCCCTTACCCGCAGGAATCAGACGCATGAGCATGCCCATAAAATGGGCGTTTCCATCCGTGCCGGAAACGGCGCGGGCCAAAATTTTTTTAAGGGATTCCTATCTTCTCATCTCCATCGTCAAGGAAAACCGGGAGCCGCAGGAAAAATCGGTCCCCGGTTTTTCTTGTTTTTTATCTGCAGCGACACCGATTTTTGGAATCGTCTATGGCAAGATTTCCGGCTTTGTTATTGATTTTGCGGATGCATATCGAAAAAAGTCCCTCGAAGCAGCGGCCGAACGCCAACTTTCTCTCCTTATGCATGTCCGCACACTCCCCGCGCTCAGGCGAAATCAGATGGGAAATCCTGATAAAATAGTTGGCATTCCGAGGGAAACTTGTTGCATTTGGCTGGGAAATGTCATAGTATAAGGATTGTGATAAAATTGTGTTGGCCAAAGGCAGACACTGTGGGAGGAATTTTTTGTGCAGAAAAACATGCTGGTTCGTGTGATGGCGGCTATCTTGGTTCTTCTTTTGGCGGGCACATTCAGCGCATGCGGAAAGCGGGCCTATACGGTCAGCTTTGACCTGAACGGCGGCGAGCTGGTTTCCGGCGAAACTCAGCAGCGCGTGGCCGAAGGTTCCGCCGCCGTGGCGCCCGAGGCAACAAACGGACGGCTTGAGCTCTCTTGGGATAAGGATTTCACCAATGTCACCGGCGATATGACCGTGACGGCACAGTGGAACAAGGCGGCGATGAGCACCACCGATCTGGCCGCCTATGTTCAGGAACGCACGGTCACCGTAAATGTGGAGACCGTCACCGGCAACAGTGCCGCCGGCTCCGGCTTCTTTATCGACGATCAGGGCACGATCGTCACCAACTACCATGTGATCGACGGTGCCGTCTCCATGAGCGTGGAAGTCAGCGACGGCGCCACTTATTCCGTTCAGAAGATCATCGATTTCAGCCAAGTTTATGATTTGGCCCTTTTGAAAATCGACGTCTCCGGGAACTCTTATCTGGAATTGAGTACGGACGGCGTGAAAACCGGCGAGCAGGTCTATGCCGTGGGCTCCGCGCTCGGAACGCTCACGGGTTCCTTCACCGCAGGCACCGTCTCCTCCACCTCCCGCACCGTCGGCATGATCGACTGCATCCAAATGGATGCCGCCATCTCCAGCGGCAACAGCGGCGGGCCTTTGGTCGACATCTACGGCGATGTGGTGGGGATCAACACCTACAGCTATGTGGACGGCGAGAACCTCAACCTTGCCATCAAGACATCCACCTTGGATGTCCTGTCCCGCGACAAAAATTACACCGTCAACGACTACAAAGAGTGGTACATAACTGAGTCCTCCCGCTCTTACAGCCCGTACGACGGCACTTATTACTATTATTCCACCGTCAACACCTATCAGGTGGTCACCGGCGCCGAGTGCTTGTATTCCGTCGACACCTACGGCAACTACTCCGAGGGCTATTACGATTGCAGCGAATTTTACATGTATGATTACGTCGTCTCCGAGTACGACGCCTATGTGGCCTACCTGAAGAGCATCGGCTTCGTCTTCCAAGACAGCGAGATCTTCGACGGGGGCACCTCTTATTATTACATGAATGAAAAGGACGGCATCCTCGTGGACCTGTTCATCACGCTGGACAACGCGAACCTCTGCATCTGGGTCAGCGAATGACGCCTCCCCGGAACAGACGGATCCAACGGCTTCGGCGGCAGAAATCCCGCATTTCAGAAATAAAAAATCCCTGCTCTTCGGAACAGGGATTTTCTTTTTTCTATTGCGGAAGTTTCCGTCCTGCCGGGCCGTTACGGGAAAAGAGGCCGGCTTTTTTGTTCGAACAGGGAAACGCTCAGAAGCCGCGTCCGCCGCCGCCATGGGAAGCGCCGCCGCTCGACGTATGCACGGCGCTGCCTCCTCCTCCGCCTCCACCGAACCCGTTGTCGTGGTCCTTCGGATGCGGAATGCGGACGACGGTGGTGTTGAGGTACTGATCGGTGCGCGCGGTGACGTCGAGGGCTCCGCTGTTGTGGTAGTTATAATGGTAGGTGCTGCCCTTGAGCTCGTAGCTGTGGCTGACGAAGAAGAACGGCGCCGCGAATCCTGCTCCGCCGAGCAGCAGGGCGATCGGGACGAAGATCCAGTTGAACTGCTTCTCCTCCTCGCGCGTCCCGAGGATCTCTCCGGTCTGCGAATCGTAGGCATAGGAACCTCCCGAAGGCGGGCCGCTTTTCGCATAATCCTTGCAGATGCCGAGAACGCTGTCCGTGGCGTCGTAATAAGCCCCGTCGCTGAGCAGCGTGTTCGTCTGATCGAAGACGGAGCTGATGCGGCTGTCCGTCAGGATGTAGATCATCTCGCCCGAGGTGCTGATCCAAGCCTCGCGGTTATACATGTCGATCAGGTAAAGCATGCCGTCCGCGGCAAAGCCGTTCTGATCGTAAAAATCGTCCGCGCGCTCCATCGCGGAGGAATAGGCGTCGCTGGCCGTCAGGATTACGAAATCCATGCCGGTATCCGTGTGGAAGGCGGCGGCTTTTTCCTCAAGAGTTGCCTCCTCTGTCTCCGTAAAGAGATCCGCGTTATCGTAGACCCACTGATCGGCGAAGGCCGTGACCGCGGAAAATCCGAGCAGCAGGGCGGCAGTCAGGATGGAAACCATGATTTTTTTCATGCGAACAGCCACCCCGCAATCAATGTTAAAATCATCAGCGACCCGCCGATCGCCGCGCCGAGCGCCGCCACCTTGCCCTTGTCGACCGGCAGTTTGCCACAGAGGGCGCCGGTCTGGCCGTTCATCGCGTAGTGCCAGAGCTTTCCGGCGTGATCCTTGTAGGTGACGATCCACGTCGGCAGCAGCACATAACGGTATCGCTCCCCTTTCGGGTTGACAAGCGTGGTGCCGCTCACGCTCGTATAGTGCAGATCCTCCCGGATCATCGTATCCGTATAATCCTTGAGCTCATGGATGATCTCCGGGCGCACGGTATCCTTGTCGATGTCGCGCTTCTCCGCAAAGAAGCCGGTCAGGTAGGCCATGGAAAAGGGCTTCAGGCTCTCCAGCTTGTACGGATGGATGCCGTCGCCGAGTTTGCGGTCCTGCTTTTGGAGGGCGGAGCGCATGACGTCGTGGAACTCGCTCTTCCCTTCCCGCGCCACCATATAGTGCTTGGTGGTGATGATGTCCTCGTCGCTCGTGGAGATCTGGGTGACGATCTCGGCGGTGCCGCTGAACTTGGCCTCCATTTTATAATCCGCCGCCCAGTAGGGATAATAAATGCCCGAGAGATTGCTGATCTTCTTTTTGTCAAAGAAACCGGTCGGGACAAATTTCTTTTTGGCAGTCCAGCCCAGAAAACGCTTCACGGCGTCCTCCTTTGTGACGGTGAAGGGCAGCACCGCGTCCGGGCGGTATTCGTCGGTCAGGCGGCCGGAGAGCACCACCGGATTCTGGCAGAAATAGCAGAATGTCGCGGCGGTGGTCCCGTCGGTGACGAGCTCCGCGCCGCAGTTCGGGCAGACATAGACAAGCCCCGGTTCCTGTTCCTCCTGCGGCTCCTGCTGTGCCTCCTGCTCTTTTTTCTGTGAAGCTGCCTCCTCTTTTTTAGCTCTCTCGGCGGCGCGCTGTTCCTCCTCCCGAGCGAGCTGCTCAAGATAGGGCTGCTCAAACTCGGAGCCGCAATAGTCGCAATGGAATTTTTGGTTCTCCGGGTTAAAAAGCAGCCCCGCGCCGCAGTTTGGGCATTTGAATGTGACGGTAGACACTTCGATCCCTCCCTTTATGCAGTCATTTTACCATAATCCGAAAAAAATTTCATCCCTTCGGCAAAAATCGCAAGCTTTTTTTCGGGGCGGCGGTGTGGTATGATAGGCGTGTGACTTTGGAAAGGAGGCGTTTATATGACGGAGATTCTCGCTCCCGCGGGCGGCAGAGAACAGCTCCTCGCGGCCGTTCGCTGCGGCGCGGATGCGGTCTATCTCGGCGCAAAGAACTTCAACGCGCGCCGGAACGCCGAAAATTTTGAGGAGGAGAGTCTCGCGGACACGGTCGCCTTCTGCCACGCGAGAAACGTCGCGGTCCATGTCGCGCTCAATACGCTCGTTATGGACGGCGAGCTGTCGCTGCTCGAAGCGGAGGCCGCCTCGATCGCGGAATCCGGCGCGGACGCGGTGATTGTGCAGGATCTTGCCGCCGCGAAGCTGATCCGGGAATGCTGCCCCGGGATCGCCTTGCATGCCTCCACACAGATGACGGTGCACGACCTCGCAGGCATCAGGATGCTCGAGGATCTCGGCTTTTCGCGGGTGGTGCTCGCGCGGGAACTCTCCTTTGAGGAGATCGCCATGCTCACGGAAAAGGCGGCGATTGAGACCGAGGTGTTCGTCCACGGCGCCCTGTGCATGTGTGTCTCCGGCGGGTGCTATCTCTCCTCCATCCTCGGCGGAAGAAGCGGCAACCGCGGCCTCTGCGCCCAGCCGTGCCGGCTCGATTTCGATAACGGCGAGCGCGGCCACGCCCTTTCTCTGAAAGATATGTCGTATATTTCTCATATCAAAGAGCTTGCCGACGTCGGTGTCGCTTCGCTCAAAATTGAGGGCCGGATGAAGCGCCCGGAATATGTGGCCGCCGCCGTCACCGCCTGTCGGGAGGCGCTCGCGGATCGGGAACCGGATCTCGATACGCTGAAAGCGGTTTTTTCACGGCAGGGCTTCACCGACGGCTACTATACCGGCAGACGGACGCCCGAGATGTTCGGCTACCGCAGCCGCGAGGACGTCGCCGCCGCCGAGCCGGTGCTCAAGGAGCTTTCTCATCTCTACACCGCCGAGCGGCAGTCCGTTCCGGTGGAGATGACGCTCTCCGTCTTTAAAGGAGCCGAATCCGTGCTGACCGTTTCGGACGGAATCAACTGCGTCTCTGTCGGCGGGGCGGCGCCGGAAAAGGCGGTAAACCGTCCGACCGACCGGGAACTCGCCAAGCGGAGCCTATTTAAGACCGGAGGGACGCCGTTTTTCGCCGAAAGTCTGGATTTCTCGAGCGACGGCGAGAGCGTATTGCCCGTCTCCGAGCTCAACCGGATGCGCAGGGAGGCTCTGGATCAACTGCTTGCGGAACGGGAACTTCCGGCCCAGAAGCCATTCCTGCCCTGCGAAAAATCGGAACTTATAAAGCACAAAGCACCGTTTGTACCCAAATTGCGTCTGCGCTTTGAAACCTACGGCCAGACGGCGTCTTTTTCCGAAGAAAACATTCTGCCGACCGCCGGAACAAAAGTGATCTTACCGATTTCCGAAATTCTGAAGAATCCGGAAGCCGCCGCGCGGTTTGGCGACAGACTGATTGCCGAGCTCCCTGCGCTGATCTTCCCGAAGGACGAGGAGACGGTATCGGCGCAGCTCGAAATGCTCAAGGCGCTCGGCCTTCAAAACGCGCTGGCCGAAAACCTCGGTGCGATCCGGCTGATCCGGGAGGCTGGGCTTCGGCCCTACGGCGGGCACGGGCTCAACATCCTCAACAGCATAGCGCTTATGGAATACGAAAAACTCGGCCTTGCGGAGGCGACCGTCTCCTTCGAGCTGCCGATGGCGAAGATCTCCCGTCTGGGCGGAACCCTGCCGCGCGGGATTCTCGGCTACGGATACCTGCCGCTGATGCGTTTTCGCGCCTGCCCGATCCAAAAAAGCGGCGGCTGTGGGAACTGCCCCGGCTCCGGATCGCTGACCGACCGCCTCGGCAAAACCTTTTCCGTTCTCTGCTCCGGAAGACGATACGCCACGCTGCTCAACAGCCTGCCGCTCTGGATTGCGGATAAGGAGATCTCCGGCGCGGATTTTCTGACCCTCTATTTCACTACGGAAAGCCCGGAACGCTGTCTATCAGTCTATCGGGCTTATCAAAAAAATATGCCTCCGGATACGGAACGCACAAACGGGCTCTACTTCCGGGAACTATTATAAAAACTCCGCATTTGCAGGCCGCGGATGCCGGCATTTATCAGGAACACATTCCGTTGGAACAAAAAGGCCGCGGACGCGGATCTTGTGAGAAGCAGCCGCCGGAGGAGCCCCACTCAAGAATCCTCTGCGGAGAAATCTTCCGCTGAAGAGTCGGTTGCGGAGAAACATCTCTCCGAGTTCCGACACCCATACCGAACCGGAAGAACATAGCATGCAAATCCCCTGCGCGCCGTTTGCCTTCGGATATCTTGGCGCGGCGACCTTTCGGCTCCATGATTCGGCAACCCGGAATGATCCGCAACTCGGCGGATACCGGCGTCTACCGGGAGTATCTTTCAGTAGGGGCAAAAGGCATCCCTTGTTTTTCTTTTTTGTCTATAAAAATAGCGGCGCCGCATCCCAACCGGAATATGGCGCCGCCTTTTTTATTTCATCAGGGCCTCGAGCACTTTTTCCGCGCAGCGAAGTCCGTCCGCCGCGGCGCTCATGATGCCGCCGGCGTATCCCGCGCCCTCTCCGCAGGGGTAAAGGCCCGCCGCGCCGACCGCTTCGAGGCTTTCCCCGTCCCGGACAATGCGCACCGGCGAGCTGGTTCTCGTCTCCGGCCCGGTCAGAACGGCCTCCGGGTCGTCGAAACACCGGATCCGGTTATGGAAGGCATGAATACCCGCCCGGAGCACGGAGGTCATCTCCTCCGGGTAAAGCGCGGTAAGATCCGTCTCCGCGACGCCGCGGGAATAGGTCGGCATCACCCGGCCGAAGCCCGATTTTTCGCCACTGAGAAACGCCCCGACCGTTTCCGCGGGCGCCTTCCCTTTTCCAAGCGCAAAAGCCAGCCGCTCGGTCTTCTCCTGAAATGCCATGGCGCGAAACGGATCGCCCCCGAAATCCTCGGCCGAAAGCGAGCACACCAGCGCGGCATTGGAATTCATACCGTTTCGGGCATGCATGCTCATACCGTTTGTGACAATCGTTTCCTCCTCATTCTCGGCGGGAACGACGAAACCGCCCGGGCACATGCAGAACGTATAGGCGCAGCGCCCGCCGATCTGCGCCGAGAGCTGATAATCCGCCGCGCCAAGCGCCGGATGGCCGGCAAATTCGCCGTACTGGGCGCGGTCGATGTCGGCGCGCAGATGCTCGATCCGGAACCCCGCGGAAAACGGCTTTGCCTCCATCAGCAGCGGCTTGCTCTTCAGCATGGCAAACGTCTCCCGCGCGCTGTGGCCGGCCGCGAGGATGACCTGCCGGGCCGGGATGCGCTCGCCGGAGACAATAACCGCGTGGATGTTTCCCTCCGCGATCTCAAAATCCTCCGCCTTGGTGAGAAACCGTACTTCGCCGCCGAGGGAGAGAATCTCCTGCCGGATCTTTTTTACGACCTCGCGCAGACGGTCGGTGCCGACATGAGGTTTTGCCCGGATCATGACGTCCTCCGGCGCGCCGTGGGCGGCAAATTCGCGGAGCACAAAGCCGCAGCGCGGATCGCCGATGCGGGTGGTGAGCTTGCCGTCGCTGAAGGTACCGGCGCCGCCCTCGCCGAACTGGACGCTCGCGTTTTCATCGAGCGGCCCGCCCTGCCAGTAACGCTCCACGGCCGCAGCGCGCTCCTCCACCGCCGCGCCGCGCTCAAGAATCAGCGGTCGGGCGCCGGCTCTTGCGAGATATAATCCCGCGAACATGCCGGCCGGCCCGAATCCGATGATGACCGGGCGGTACTCCGGCTCCTTGGGGAGCTGCGGGATGGCTTCTACCGCCTGCTCATAAAAACGGACATTTCCGGAACGCAGAGCTTCCGCGGCCCCTTTTGCGCCGCCGAAATCCAACGCGACGGAATAGACCAACCGGACGTTGTCCTTGTGGCGCGCGTCGACCGAGACTTTGGAAACGCCGCAGAGCGAGAGTTCCTCCGGCTTTTTCCCAAAAAGGGAGGCTGCCCTGCGAAGCGCGGCCTCCTCCGGCTCATCCGGAGACAATTTGATTTCCGATACGACAACCGGCACGGCTCTGTCCCCCCTTTCCGATTCTGCAAACAGAAAAAGGGCCCGAATCTGAGCCCTTTTCTTTCTTTTAAATACGCTATCTGGCGGTCACGGTGACGGCGCCGGAATAGCTTCCTTCCGCCCAGACATCCTCGTGATTGGGAACAACAACCCGGAAAGCGATCAGGTACTGGCCGGCTACGATGTCGCGGTCGCTGAGGTCGACTTCGACGACAATGTCGTCGGAGGAGAGCTCCTGTAAGACCTCGGTCGGTCCGACCAGCGTGACTTCGAGCTGACGGGCGTTGATCGACGTTATAGGAAACCGGGATTGTGGTCGTGATAAAATTCTTTGCGTAGAACGTCTGCTCCGTATAATTCGAGAGATCAAAATTCACCTCGACGTAATTGATGTTCTCCATGTTGACAAATCCCTCCGGAAGATCGACCTCGAATAGGAAGGTCGACGTCCCTTTCGTGATGTTGCGCATGTCGATATAGCCGAGGAAAATATCGCTGTACTTGTTGATGGACTCCACCGGCGCCGCTACCGTGATGCTTTCGGCGGAAAGCGTATAGGCGAGGCTGTCCGTGCTGAAGCTGTCCGGCACATTGAGGAATTCAAAGCGGAAGTTGAGTTGCTCCGTCTTGAGCATCAGAAGCGTGACGTTAATGCTTTCGGCGCTGACGCTGACCTGCGTGCTGTCTACGGAGATCGTCTCCCCATCCGCGTCGACCAGAGTCAGCGGCGCTTCGACGGTCGTCGTCTGCGTCAGCGTACCCTCCACCTGTGCCGTCGCAACCGCGCCGGCGATGCTTTCAATATCATCTTCCGGACCGGTGACGGTGATCGTCTCCTCCGAAAGAACGACATCCTCCTGAAGATAATCCTCCGGAATCTCATAATCGCCCTCGAGCACATAGCTGACCGGAATCTCCTTGTCAACCAAGCGGTCGAAGCGAACTTTCATCACCTCGGGCGAGATCGAAACAATCTCAAAATCCTTGCTGCTGCTGTTCGTCGCAACCAAATCAAGCTCATAGGTACCCGCTCCCGTGACGCCGGAAAGGGAGGCCGTCACGGAGATATCCTCCGCGCTGATGCCGCCGATGATGTTTCTCGAGCCGCGGATCACGACGTCTACGGTCGTCTCTCCGCCGTCGATCGCGTTGAGACCCATCTCGCCGATGAGTCCCGCCTGTGTATCGATGTTGACGCCGACGCCTTGTATGGTCACATCTCCGGTCGGGCTGATGAGCGTGGCGACAAGAAACCAGCCCAGCAGCGCCACCACAAAAGAGATCACCGCTAAGATTTTTTTATTTTTTAACAAGGCTCCCTGTTCTTTCATGCCTGTTCCTCCGATTCCTTCTGCGCTTCAGGCTGCGTCCCGGTCTGCGCCTCCTCAGGCTGCTTCTCCGTGATCAGCAGCATCTCCAGTTTGCGCCGCAGCGTCGCCGGATCCAATTCCCGGATCAGCTTGCCGTCCAGCGCCATCGTGATGATACCGGTCTCCTCGGAGACGACGACCACCACCGCATCGCTGTTTTCACTCATGCCGAGGGCCGCCCTGTGACGGGTACCCAGCATGTTGCTGATGTCGTAGTTTTCCGAAAGCGGAAGGAAACATCCGGCGGCATAGAGCCTGCCGGCGCGCACGATCAGCGCTCCGTCGTGAAGTGGCGCGTTATGGAAAAAGAGATTGCCGACCAGCTCCTTGCTCGGATCGGCGTTGATGATCGTGCCGGTGGCGATGATCTCGCCGAGCTTGGTCTCGCGCTCAAAGACGATCAGCGCGCCGACCTCCGCCTTGCTCAGTTCCGCCACCCCGTCGCAGATCCGTTTGATGGCCCTGCGGACCACGGTGGCCTCGTCCGGTTTTTCGTAATTAAAAATCGGGAATTTGGAAAGCTTGGACTTTCCGACGCTCTCGAGCATGCGCCGCAGCTCCGGCTGAAACACGACGATGATCGCAATGACGCCGAAAGAAAACACCTGACTCAGAATATAAGACGTGGTTTTCAGATCCAGCTCCTGCGCCAACGCCGCAACGATGATCAGAATGGCAATTCCTTTGACCAATTGGCCGGCGCGGCTGTTCTTCGCAAACTGAATTCCTTTATATACAATATAGGTAACAATTAAAACGTCGACAAAATCGAAAAATCCGAATGTTTTGGCGACGTTGATGATGTTGTTCCAGTCAAATGTGATTCCGTTCATGGTAATTCTCTTTTCATCCTGTACTTGATTCGCTTCCTTCAGAATTATTTTATTCCTTTAAAGGCAGTTTTTCAAGCCATTCCGACGGGTTCACAGAGATTTAATAATCGTATAAATTTTCCGGACCGCGCTTTCCGCCTCGGAGAGCCGATTCATCGGGCCGACGCTGAGCCGACAGGTACCGCGGTCGTCCGTGCCCATTTTCCGGTGCGCCAGCGCCGCGCAGTGAAAACCTCCCCGGGAAGCGATCCCCTGCCTCGTAAGCAGCGCCGAAGTCTCCTCCCCGGTCTTTCCCTCGATCGCAAACGACAGTACCGGTGCGCTTTTGCCGGGCGCCGGCCCCGGGACGAAAAGATCGATGTGCTCCATCCCGGAAAGAGCATCGTAAAGATACTCCGCAATCTCCATCTCTCGTCTTCGGATGGCGTCCCTGCCTGTGCGCTTCACCCAATTGACTCCCGCGCCGAGTCCCAGAATACCCGGAACATTCAGCGTGCCGCTCTCGTAACGCTCGGGCAATTCGTCGGGCTGACCGGCCATCAGGGACTGGCTGCCGGTGCCGCCGTACATCAGTGGGTCCGGCAGAACGTCTCCTTTCAAAATCAACAGCCCGGTGCCCATCGGACCCATCAGTCCCTTGTGACCGGGGGCGGCAATAAAATTGTATCCGTCCGCAAGGTTGATCTCCTCGGTGCCTGCGACCTGCGCCGCATCCAGAAGAAACGGAATGCCGTACTCCGCGCAGAGGGCGGCTATTTTTTTTACCGGCAGGAGCGTTCCGAATACGTTGGAAGCGCCGGTGGCCACGATGAGCTTCGTATCCGGACGGATCAGATTCCGGTAGCTCTCTACCGCGGCCTCCGGCTCGGAAAACGGCACTTCCGCGCAATCAAAGCTGACATTCCCATTCCGGGAGAGCGCATAGATCGGTCTGAGCACCGAATTATGCTCCAAATCGGAGATTACGCAGTGGCCGCCTTCTTTGAGCATGCTCAATATGACAAGGTGCAGGGATTCCGTACAGTTTCGCGTAAAAATCACATTCTCCGGCGGAGCGCCGAAGAATTCGCCTGCCGCAGACCGGGCCCGGTACACCTCGCGGGCGGTGTCCATCGACATCGGATAACCGCTCCTCCCCGGATTGGCTCCAAAATTTCGAAAAGAACCGCTCACCGCGCGCAGAACCTCCGGCGGCTTCGGAAAAGTCGTCGCGGCATTGTCAAAATATAGCATCAGCGCTCCACCTCCTTCGTTCCGGATACCCGGATCCCTTTATTCCAAAGCAACTCAAGCATTTTCTCCCGGTCTCCGGTCGCGCGCACCACGTAGCCGCAGCCGACCGGATTGATTCCGGGATCGCGGAATACCATGGCACGCTGACCTGCCTGCTGAAGAATGTTTTCCGCTTTCATTGCCGTCGTCACCGAACTAATTAAATAATAGGTTTCTTTCAAAATCATCACCGCCGTCCATTTCTGGATCTCCGTACTCAGTTTCAGTATATGCCGAAAAAAATGTGCTGATAAAAAAACGGGAACCCTCGAAAAGGTTCCCGCTTTCCCGCTGTTTTTGGTTTTAACCGGCGCTTTCCGTCCCGGAGCTCTCTTCCTCCACGGAGGCGTTGACCGCATCGGCATACGCGACGTTGGCCTCATGCTCCTCCAAGGTGGCGGCATAATAGAAATTGCCGAGATCGTCGGTGACGAAGAAATAATAATTGGTGCTTGCCGGATAGAGCGCGGCCTCAATGGCGTCAAGACCCGGGTTGCAGATCGGCCCGACCGGCAGACCGAGACAGTAGTAGGTGTCGTAGGCCTCATGGTAGGCGTCCTGCTGCTCGGAGCTCGTGATCTTCTCATCCCCGAAAATCTCATCCCGGTAGTAGAAATAAGTCACATCCGATTCCAGATTCGGATAATCGGACGGATCGGCAAGGCGGTTGTGGAAGACCGAGGAGATCGTCTCCATATCCGTGCGCGCGCCGGCCTCCGCCTGAATGATCGACGCGAGCGTAATCGTATCCTCGAGCGACAGGCCGAGTTCCTGCATACGGTCGTAATATGAGGACGTGACCTTATTGTTGAAATTGCTGACCATCTTCATCACGACGCTGGAGGGTTTTTCGTCGAGATAGAAATTGTAGGTGTCGGGGAACAGGTAGCCTTCCCATTTATGGTAGATCAGCGGATCGGTGCCCATCTGGGACTCGAAGTCGTAGCCGTATTCGCCGCTATCCACGACATCCATGAACTCATCCGCATCGCAGACGCCCTTCTCCTCCAGCAGTTCGGCGATCTCCCGCGCCGTCATGCCCTCATAGATCGTGACACTGACTTCCTGTACCTCGTATTCGCTGGCACGGAGCGCGAGAAAAATCTGGTCGTAGCCGAGATTGGAATTCAGCGTATAGGTTCCCGCGTACAGGCGGTTCTGCATATTCTTTATACGAGCGTACACTTCAAACGCAAACGGCTCGTCGATCACGCCCTTCTCGGTGAGCAGATCCGCGATTTCGGAGAGCGTCGCGCCATCCGGAATGGTGACCTCGATCTCTTGACTCTTTTTTTCAAAACCGACGAGATCATTGATGCTGGTGATGGCGAAAATCGAAAGATAGACGGAAGCCGCCAGCACCCCCGCCACCCAAAGAACCGTAATGAGCCCCGACAGACCCGTACTGCGGCGGCGTCTCCTGCCGGATCCTCCCGGTCTCGCGGCGCTTTTTCCCGCCGTTTCCCGCGAAGGAACGGCCTGCCTCCCTTCCGGATTTTTGGGCGGCTCCTTCTGTTCCGGAGCGGCTCGTCCGGAGATACGCTGCGCGGAAGCTCCATTTTGATTGGAAGCCCCGCTTTTCAAGGAATCGGTATTTCCTGCGGGCGCCGCACCGCCGTCGTCTTCCGGCGGCGGAGGAGGAAACAGGTTCCCGCCGGCATTCTGTTCCTGCCCGGAAGATTCCCTTGAATTTCTTATGCCGCCATGCGCCGTATCTTCGGCAAAAAATGCCGAGAAATCGTCAAGTCCGCCGGCGGAGTCGCGGTCCTCCTCCGAGCCGTTTTCATCCGTCTCTTCAAAGAAGCGGTCAAAATTCCTCTTATCTTCGCTCATAAAGACCTCCGTCCCCGGTTTGGATGGAACCATCCTGCGGCCGGTTTCATAATATGTAACATACCGGCGCCGGCGGCGTATTCCATGGCCGCGCCCGTATAAGATCATTCTCGTGAGGTGAATATCATGTTCGGAAATAACAACTGCTGCTGGTGGATTATCATCCTGATCGTCCTCTTTAGCTGTTGCGGAGGCAATAGTTGCGGATGCAACAACGGTTGCGGTTGCGGCTGCAACAATGGTTGCGGCGGCTGTGACAACGGATGCGGATGCAACAACAACTGCTGCTGACGCAATGCTCCATAACCGGCTGCCCTGCGGATAACGCAGGGCTTTTCTTGTTTCAGAAGGATGCCTGCAGCGCTGCGGCGGCTTTTTCGCCCAGCGCTGCTTCCACAAGCAGGAAGGCAAACTCCGAGGCGGCACCGGGTCCATCCGCGGTGATCAGATTCCCGTCGCGCTCCGTACGCATTCCGGTATAGCGCCCCTCGGATACTTCAAACCCCGGATAACAGGTCCAGCGTTTCCCATGGAGCGCGCCCGTACCCGCCAGAACGACGCCCGGCGCCGCGCAGATGGCCCCGATGATTTTGTTCCCGGCAAGGGCGGCTTCCACCGCATGGGCTACGGCCGCGGAATTTTTGAGGTTCCGCGCGCCGGGCATCCCGCCGGGCAGCACGATCATCTCCGCATCGGACAGGCCCGCGGCATTTTCCAAAATATCGGCTTCCACCGTGAGGCCATGCGCGCCATGAATGATCTTTCCGCCGACGCCGACCGTCTTTACCGTCAGGCCGGCACGCTTCAGAATGTCATAGGTGGCGACGGCTTCCGTCTCCTCGAACCCATCCGCAAGATAAAGACAGACCATGCTTGTCCCTCCTCCGCTTCTGCCGCAAGGGCGCGGTAAACATCCAATCCGCTTCCGGATCTCAATTTTCCATTCTATATTTTCGAATATAATAATATCGTTTCCCTAAAATACGGAAATTCACCGCTGTTCCGACAGGATTCCGGGATTTTTCAGCGGAATTCATCGGTGCGCGGGCGGCCGCAGGACATCTTGCCCTCCGGGCACGGCCCGGCGACACAGGGCGGCCCCGCTTTCGCAAACAGCGTCGGCGCGACCTCTTTGCACAGGCGCAGCATCTCGTCCGCAACGGCGCGGATCTCCCACTGAGCGCGGTTGCAGCAGCGGAGCCGGAAAAAATTCCGCAGGCTGCGCGCGTTCATCGTCACGATCATCTTGGTGTCGCAGGCGTTGGGCAATACGAAACGCGCGTCCTCGATGGCCTGTTTTTCCGCCTGTTTATGGGCCTTTTCCTCGTCGATGCCGGAAGCGGTCAAGCCCTCGGCGATCTTTTTTTCGAGGATCGCGGCGAGGCGCTCATAGCTCTCCGAAGCGGCGTTCATCGCCTTTTGAAATTCTTCGGCGGCCTCCGGATCCGCGGCGATCGACGGCGGAAGGATATATTCAAAGGAATCCTTCCGGACATAGCGCTGGCTCTGGACGCTGTAAGAGGCAATGCGGTGGCGCGTCATCTGCGCCAAAAACACGCGGGAGACGCCCTCTATGGTGAAGGTGAAGCTGACGTGCTCGAGCGGGCTTTCGTGGCCCATCTCGGCCAGCATATTCACCAGCTTCTCCGCGCGCTCCCTGCTCATATCCTCAAACAGCACGTCCGCTCCGATATTGCTGTAACAGAGCCTTGCCGCGGCGGCAACGGTCTTCTCCGGGTCCGGCGTATGGGAAAGCAGTTTCACGCTCGGCATGACCCCGCCTCCTTTTACAAAATTTCTTTGAAATATAGTGTAACACAGAAAAGAAATTCACGCAATCCTGAGCCAAAATGGAAAAAGCGGAGGTCGTAAGGCCCCCGCTTGGTGGATGTTCCGCCCTTTATTTGACGGTGAAACTCATATTGATCCCGTCGAGGTATTTTCCGTCCTGATCGAGGAATGTGATCGTCGCCTGAAAAGTTCCCTCTTTCAGCGCCTCCAGTTCAAAACTGCCGTTGGCGTCGAGGCGGCGAACCTCCGCGCTTGCGACCGTCTCGTCGCTGATCACCAGAAAAGCGTTGACGCATTCATCCGCGATCGCCACCGGGATCGAGATCGTATCGCCGACAAGATAGGTGGTCGGGATGTCGTTGATGTTGCCATCGATGCCGTAATTTGCAATATGAAAGACCCAGTCGCCTTTTTTGACCTCGCCGACGTAGCCCTTGATGTCGTCCACATAGAGAACTTCGTCGCCCATCGTGACGTAGTAGGAGTGGCCGGCCTGAAAGCTCTGGGAGGTCAGGCAGATCAGATAGCTACGGAGGTTGTCGGTGTCGTTCTGATAATAGATGTCCTCGGTGGTGCGGATGTCATAATCCTGAAAGACGGTATCGTCTTCATTATAAATCGTAATATTACCGAGGACCGTCTCGGTCGTCGGAGAGTTGGTGATGATCTGGATGCTGTTGCTGCCGGCGGCGAATTTCATGGAGTCGTTCTCGCTCTTCGGATAAAAATAGACCTCGAACTCCTCCGGCGTGACGTATTGCTTCTTGGCCATCGCGGAGCATCCGGACCCCAGCACAACAATTAGGACTGCGGAAATCAACGTAAAGAACAGCTTTTTCGACATATTTTTCATACATCCTTTCGGCTTTCGACTATGGTAAGTATTATAATATGAATTTGCCGCAAAATCAAACAGTATTTGCAGCCGTCTAAAAATTTGACAAATTATTCATATTCCACATGGACAAAGATTCCTTTCGCGGCGTCCGTTCGATAAAAATTATGCCCATGCAGCTTTCGCCCTGAAGGAATTCTCTGTTCCGCACGGCATATTTTCTTTCGCGGCGCATCCGATTCCTCCCATTTTTCGCATTCGAAAAGAAAACCGATGAAAAAAGAACGACGCTTTTTGGAAACCAAAATTCAGAAAAAGTCAAGTTCAAATTTGATTTAAAGTAATAAAGCGTAAAATTGTTCAGGATTTGCTCAAAATTCAAATGAAATTTTGTATAAATATGTGTAATATTTAATTTATTAAAAAATTATGTTGCATTTTTTATCTATTAGGAATATAATCTCTTCAATTCTTCCTATTTTTCAGCCATTTGTTCAGGAGGAAGGTGCTGGAAGGTGCAGAACTTTTCCGTAAAAAATTCATGGAGGGAAATGAAAATGAAAAAAGTATTGGCAATCGTCCTCGTCGTTGCCATGATGTTCGGTATGACGGCATGTTCCGGATCCGGCAGCGACACCATTAAAATCGGCGTTATCGCACCGCTGACCGGCGACGTAGCTGTCTACGGCAACGCGGTCAACGATGCCGTAAAGCTTTACACCGACAAAGTCAATACCGAAGGCGGCATTGGCGGCAAACAGATTGAGCTTGTCGTATACGACGATAAAGGCGATGCCACCGAGGCTGTTAACGCCTATAACAAGCTCGTCTCTTCCGATCAGGTACTCGCCATCATCGGCGACGTCACCAGCACCCCGACCATCGCCGTTGCGCAGGCGTCCGTTGCCGACAATATCCCGATTATTACCGGCACCGCCACCCACCTCGATGTAACCTCTTTTGGAACCAACATGTTCCGCGCTTGCTTCATCGATGACCTTCAGGCCCGCACCATGGCCAACCTCGCCGTTGCCCAAGGCGTCACCAAAGCCGCCGTCATTTATAATGCGAGCGACTCCTATTCCACCGGCCTCCACGACTCCTTCCTCACTTACTGCGACTCTCTCGGCGTTGAGATCGTTGCGGATGAGGCCTATGCGAAAGGTGACGTCGACTTCAACGCGCAGCTGACCAACATCGCCGCCGCCGACCCCGAAGTCATCTTCATTCCGGAGTATTACAACACGTTCTATCTGATCGCCAGCCAAGCCCGCGCCATGGGCATCACCGCCACTTTCTACGGTGTTGACGGTACCGACGGCGTCCTTGAAATCGACGGCGCCGACACTTCCGTCTTTGACGGCATGTATTTCTCCAACCACTACACCACCGACGATCCTTCCGAAGTCGTGCAGAACTTCATCGCCGACTATCAGGAAGCTTACGACCAGACCCCGAACGCCCTCGCCGCCCTTGGCTATGATGCCGCGATGATTCTCTATGATGCAATCGAACGCGCGGGTGTCTACGAGCCGAGCGCAGAGAACTGGCAGGCCATCATCGATGCCCTTTATCAGACCGACATGCAGTGCGTCACCGGCCACATCACCTATGATGAAGGAAACGGCACGCCGAACAAGTCCACAAAGGTCATCACCATTGAAGACGGAGTTTATCACTTCTACGGCGAATATTGATCCCATTTTATTTTCACCGGGAACGGCGGGACGCCCGCCGTTCCCTTTACTTTTAGGCAAAGGACTGATACGATGACTTTTCTCACCCAAATCCTGAACGGTATCCAGATCGGCAGCATCTACGCCCTCGTGGCCCTTGGGTACACGATGGTCTATGGCATCATCAAGCTGATCAACTTTGCGCATGGCGATATTATTATGGTAGGAGCCTACGTAACGTGGTACCTGATTGCCAAATTGTATGTGTCCGAATGGACCGCCATCATCGTGGCGGTTGTCGTCTGCACCGTGCTCGGTATGGTGATCGAAAAGGTGGCATATAAACCGCTGCGCAAATCCGCCCGGATCTCCTTGCTGATCACCGCAATCGGCATCAGCTTCCTTTTGGAGAACGTGGCTCAGCTCATCTTTACCGCCAACCCCAGGATGTTCACCAACCTGTTTCCCGGCAATATGAATCTCGGAGGCCTGACCATCCCCAACAACACGGCCGTCACGATTCTTGTCTCCGTTGTGCTGATGGTCGGTTTGACGCTGCTTGTCGATAAGACCAAGATCGGCAAAGCCATGCGTGCCGTTTCCGAGGATAACGATACCGCACAGCTCATGGGCATCAACGTCAACAACACCATCAGCTTCACCTTTGGCCTCGGTTCCGCGCTGGCGGCGCTGGCGGCCGTTCTTTACTGCTGCTCCTACACGCAGATCAACCCGACGATGGGCTCCATGCTTGGCCTGAAGGCTTTCGTGGCGGCGGTGCTCGGCGGCATCGGCAGCATCCCCGGCGCCATGGTCGGCGGCTTTGTGATCGGCATCGCCGAATCCCTGACCAAGGGATACATAGCCTCCAGCTATGCCGACGCCATCGTCTTCGGGATCCTGATCGTGGTTCTGTTGATCAAGCCGACCGGCTTCTTCGGACGCACGATGAACGAAAAGGTTTAAGGAGGGCGGCAGAATGGAAAAATTTCTTGCTAAAATGAAAAACCGCTATCTCCTGAATACGCTTCTCGTCGCGGCAATTTACGGCGTTATCATGCTGATTATTCAGCTCGGCGTTCTGAACCGCTATCAGGCCAACATGCTGATTCCGGTCTGCTATAACATCATCTTGGCCGTCAGCCTCAACCTCTCGGCCGGCTATCTCGGCCAGTTGCCTCTGGGCCACGCCGGATTCATGTCCGTCGGCGGCTACACGGCCGCGCTGATCACCCTTGCGCTCGACCTGCCGGCCGCCATTGAGTTCCCGATCGCCCTGATCGCGGGCGGCCTCGTCGCCGCCGTGTTCGGCTTTGTGATCGGTCTGCCGGCTCTGCGCCTGCGCGGCGACTACCTCGCCATCATCACCCTCGGCTTCGGCGAGATCATCCGCGTGGTCATCACGAATCTCGGCTTCACCGGCGGCGCGTTCGGCCTCTCCGGCATCCAGAAGCACACCACGCTCACTGTCGCCTTTCTCTGCACGGTCATCACGGTTTTTGCCGTTCATACATTGATGAAATCCCGTCACGGCCGCGCGATCCTCTCCATCCGCGAGAATGAGATCGCCGCCGAGTGCTCGGGCATCCCGACCACCTACTACAAGACCATGACGTTCACGATCTCCGCCTTCTTCGCCGGAGTCGCCGGAGGACTGTATGCCCATTATCTGTGCATCCTCGATCCGTCGAATTTCGGCTTTATGAAATCCGTTGAGATTCTGATCATGGTCGTGCTCGGCGGACTCGGCTCCATGATCGGCTCCATCACCGCGGCGTTCGGCCTGACTCTGCTGCCGGAACTGCTGCGCGATTTTTCCGACTACCGCATGGTCGTCTACTCCCTGCTGCTGGTCGTCGTCATGATCTTCAAACCCTCCGGCCTCTTCGGGACCTATGATTTCTCGATGAGCCGGCTCCTGACCGATTTCAGCAAGGGCAACCTGTTCAAAAAGAAACCTCGTGATCATCAGGTCCCGGTAGCCGATGAGCTGAAAGGCGCGGAGATTGCGCCCGACACCTCCATCAGCGCCGACCCGGATATTCCTCCGGAACCTGCGGAAACAGATGGAAAGGAGGAACTGTAATGTCCGGTCAATCCATTCTTGATATTGAAAAACTGGGAATCGATTTCGGCGGCCTGCATGCGCTGGACGGCTTCAGCCTCCACATCGAGCCGGGTGAGATCGTCGGTCTGATCGGCCCGAACGGCGCCGGAAAAACTACGGTCTTCAACCTGCTGACCAGCGTCTACGCCCCGACCCGAGGCAAAATTGAGCTTCAGGGCGAGGACACAAAGGGCAAAAAGACCCATCAGGTTGCGAAACAGGGCATCGCCCGTACCTTCCAGAACATCCGTCTGTTCACTCATCTTTCCGTTCTGGACAACGTCTTGATCGGCATGCACAACAACATGAACTACTCCATGTTCGAGGCCGTCTTCCGCCTTCCGCGCTACTGGAAGGAGGAGGCCGCCGCAAAGGAGAAGGCTCTTGAGCTTCTGGACGTCTTCGACATGCGCGACATTGCAAACGAGGAAGCCGGAAGTCTGCCCTACGGCGCCCAGAGAAGAATCGAGATCGTGCGCGCGCTTGCCACGAATCCGCAGGTCCTTCTGTTGGATGAGCCGGCGGCCGGCATGAACCCCTCCGAGACGGAGGAACTGATGGAAAACATCCGCCGCATCCGCGACAAATTCGGCATCGCCATCTTTTTGATCGAACACGACATGAGTCTCGTCATGGGCATCTGCGAGCGCATTTTGGTCCTCAACTACGGACTGGTGATCGCGGAGGGCACGCCGGAGGAGATCAAGGGCAATCCGACCGTCATCGAGGCTTACCTCGGACAGCAGCGCAGTGAATGAGGGGGTGCAGAATATGAGCGCATTTCTTACGGTAAACGATATCAACGTCTATTACGGAGCGATCCACGCCATTAAAGGCATCTCCTTCCGCGTCAACGAAGGTGAAATCGTCACCCTGATCGGCGCGAACGGCGCTGGAAAAAGCACCACGCTGAAGACCATCTCCGGCGTGCTCCGCTCCAAAACCGGCTCCATTGAGTTCTGCGGAAAAGACATCGGCAGCATCCCCGCCCACAAGCTGATCTTTGAAGGAATCGCACAGGTGCCGGAAGGGCGTCACATTTTTCAGCAACTGACCGTCACCGAAAACTTAGAGATGGGCGCTTACAGCCGCCCGAATTCCGAGATCAAGGACGGCATCGAACACGTCTTTAACCGTTTCCCGCGTCTGCGCGAGCGGTATAAACAGGTCGCCGGAACGCTCTCCGGCGGTGAGCAGCAGATGCTCGCCATGGGCCGGGCTCTGATGAGCCACCCGAAGCTGCTGATGCTCGACGAACCTTCGATGGGACTTTCCCCGCTGCTCGTCAACGAGATCTTCGACATCATCAAGGAGCTCAACGAGACCGGCACGACGATCCTGCTGGTTGAGCAGAACGCAAAGATGGCGCTTTCCATCGCGGACCGCGCCTACGTTCTGGAGACCGGATACATCCGCAAGGAGGGCAGCGCCAAGGAACTGCTTTCCGACGAGGATGTCAAAAAGGCATACCTCGGCGGCTGATCCCCTGTATAGCAAAAAAAGCCCGGCGGGCCTGTGCTCAAACCGGGCTTTCCTTATGTAAATTGATTGACGGAAGGCGGTGAATCCGGTGACGGAACCATCCCCCTACCGCTGGCAGGACGGCCTCCGCGACGGCCTGCCGATCGGATTGGGATATCTGTCGGTCTCCTTCGGATTCGGCATTTCGGCCGTTTCCCTCGGGCTCCCGGCAATTTCTGCGATTCTCACTTCTCTGACAAACCTGACCTCCGCGGGCCAGATGGCCGGCATCGCCATTATCGCCTCCGGCGGCTCGCTGATGGAAATGGCGGCGGCCCAGTTTGTCATCAACTTGCGCTATGCGCTGATGAGCTTTTCCCTGACGCAAAAAGTTGACGACAGTTTCACGCTGCTGCAGCGGATGATCCTGTCGTTTCTCATCACGGACGAGATCTTTGCGGTCTCCTCCACAAAGGAGAAACAAATCGGCGCGCGCTATTTTTACGGACTCGGCCTCCTGCCGATTCTCGGATGGGTTCTCGGCACGGCGCTCGGCGCTTTTGCGGGCATGGTGCTGCCGCAGGATTTGACCGCCGCCCTCGGCATCATGATCTACGGCATGTTCCTCGCCATCCTGATTCCGCCGGCGAAAAAAGAGCGCGGCGTGCTCGCGGCGGTCGTCATCTCCGCCGCCATGAGCTGCTGTATCCGCTACATCGGGGCGCTTTCTTTCCTCTCGAGCGGCTTCTCCATCATCCTCTGTGCGGTTACGGCTTCGGCCGCCGCCGCCCTTCTGAGGCCCGTGGAGGTGGACGACGAATGACGAAGGACTTGTTTCTTTATATCGGCGTGATGGCGCTCATCACCTACCTGATCCGGATGTTGCCGCTCGCGGTTTTTCGGAAGAAGATCCGCTCGCGCTTCATTCTGAGCTTTCTGCATTACGTCCCCTATGCCGTGCTCGGAGCCATGACGATCCCGGGCATCTTCTACTCGACCGGCAGCGCGGTCACGGCCTTCGCGGGCTTCGCAGTGGCCTCCATCATGGCGTACAAAAACTACGCGCTGCTGCCGATCGCCTGCGCCGCCTGCGCCGCCGCATGGCTCACCGGGCTCGTCTTCTGACGGTTTTTACATGAAATCGAGGTCTCCGGGAACTCACCCGAGGGCCTTTATCTTTTAAGTACCCGCCCCTCATCTCTTGCTCCGCCAAAATCCGCTTCCCTGCTCCGCAAATGGGGCCGTCGCTTTACCTTTGACTTTCCGCGCGGTCGGAGTCCGCAGAGAGGGAAATTTCCTCTGAAAGCGGGAGAATACGGGCCTTCCGAGACGGATTTCCTTTCTTCAGGCTGCTTTTGCGGCGCCGCGCGGAGTTTTTCATAAAATTTCCCGGAAATTCCGCCGGACTTCCGGTTGACAAGCGCTTCCCGCGGAAGGATAATAATTTCTGATAACAGAAAGGCGAGAGGAGCGGATCAGGCATGGCGGTAAGGAGCGAATGGAACGCGCTGGAGATTGTCCGGGCGATGGTCGCCTCCCGCGTGAAACCGGGAGACTTCTGTATCGACGCCACTTCCGGAAACGGCTACGACACGGCCTTCCTCTGCGGCCTCGTCGGGCCGGAGGGCAAAGTGCTCGCCTTCGACATTCAAGAGCAGGCGGTTGCGGCCACCCGGAAGCTCGCCGAAGAACAGGGCTTCGCGGATCGTGTGGAGGCCGTGCTCGCGAGCCACAGCGAAATGGACCGCTATGCCGAGCCGGAGAGCGCCTCCTGCATTCTTTTTAACTTCGGCTGGCTGCCCGGCGGCGACCACAATGTGATCACCCGCACGGAGACGAGCATCCCCGCGATTCAGAAGTCGCTCACGATCCTCCGGCCGGGAGGACTGCTGAGTCTCTGCATCTACTACGGACGGAACAACGGCTTCGCGGAACGGGACGCGATTCTCGAGTACCTTTCAGGCATCGACTGCCGCGTTTATACGGTGATTCGGTACGATTTTCTGAACCGGCCGAACAACCCGCCCTTCCCGATATTTGTGTTTAAGGAGGACTAACCTGTGAACCGGACGGAACAGTTTCTTGAAAAATATAAAGAACTTGAAAACGCCGCCGTCGGCCTCTACGGATTTGCGGAGGACGGAAAAGCGATCGCGAACCTGACGGAGATGCCGGAATTCCGGAACATCCGCATGGAACTCTCCTACTGCCGCGAGGTGCGGAATCTGCTGCAGCACCGCGTGCGTCTCGGCAGCGAATACGCCGTGGAACCGAGCGAGGCGATGATTCAGCTCCTCGGCGATACCGTCGAAAAAGTGAAGAATCCTCTGCGCTGCCGGGATATTGCCATCCCTTGCTCAAAGCTCCTGTGCAGCCGGCCGGAGGCCTTTGTGCTCCCCGCGATGAAAGAGATGCGCCGGCGCGGCTTTACGCACCTTCCGATCATCGAGGGCGGCAAGGTGGCCGGCATTTTCAGCGAGAGCCGCGTCTTCTTTTACTGCACCGACCACGAGGCCGTCGGCATCCCGCAGGACCTGCGCTTCGAGGACATCCGCTCCTACCTCTCCTTCGACCTGCATCACTCCGAAATCTACGCATGGATGCCGTGGGACGCCTTCGTCTCCGAGGCGGAGAGCCTCTACGAGGATGCGTATATGAAAGGCAAGCGCCTCGGCATGTATTTTCTCACTCAAAACGGGAAACCGGAGGAAAAGCTCCTCGGCATCGTGACGCCGAACGACATTCTCGGAAACTGAGTTTCAAAAACCGGGGCGGCATCATCGCTCCGGTTTTTTGCCCTGTTCACAGATTATTCAGTGAATCTCCAAGCGACGTTAAAGGAATTATCACGGACTCAACACAAAATCATTATATGATCCGTATCAGAAACCAGAAAGGATGTGTGTCTGTGAGCAGGATTCTGATTGTCGACGACGAACTCCGCGTTCGCGATTTGATCAAAAAATACGCAAAATTTGAGGGATATGAGGTCTCCGAGGCCGCAAACGGTCTTGAGGCGCTCGAACTCTGCAAAAGTCACGACTTCGACCTCGTCATCATGGACATCATGATGCCGGAACTCGACGGCCTCTCCGCCTGCCGCGAGATCCGCAAATTCAGCGTTGTGCCGATCATCATGCTCTCCGCACGCGGTGAGGAATACGACAAAATTCACGGATTCGAGTACGGCGTCGACGACTATGTCGTGAAGCCGTTCTCGCCGCGCGAATTGATGATGCGCGTGGCCGCCGTCCTCAAACGCAGCGGCGCGCCTGCTCCGGAGCCGAAAGAACTTTATACGCACGGCGGGCTCTCCGTGGACTTCACCGGCCGGATCGTCACCGTGGACGGGGAGCGGGTGGAGATGTCGCCACGGGAATACAGCCTGTTCTTCTTCCTTGTACGGAACCGCGGCATCGCACTTTCCCGGGAAAAGCTGATCAACGA
>Ga0116162_10000198_pt1 | contig 48257 bp, 36 predicted proteins | sample AD_UKC105_MetaG_FD_89875 | JGI IMG/M metagenome (GOLD analysis project Ga0116162, IMG submission 89875) | Active sludge microbial communities of municipal wastewater-treating anaerobic digesters from Hong Kong - AD_UKC105_MetaG | ecosystem: Engineered > Bioreactor > Anaerobic > Digestate...
CAGCGGCGATTCGGGATCGGTCACATACGCAACAGTATGCTCCCTCACCACTCACTTGCTGTTCCTTGTATTATCAGCCTTATCACGATTTTTAACCTGCGCTGGTGAGAAATGCAGGCTAACAAAGAAAACACATTTTCTTGGCAGGTAGATTTCTCATATATCCTATGTTTCGGAAAAACAGAAAGACTGTCGATTGTTTCGCCTCTGATTAGCAATAATTTGTTCTCACAGGTTCTACTCTAAACAAAGAGAAATCTCTTTAATGATATCGGGTTTCAGGGTTCTAAAAGGGGGATTACGACGTGAATCCGGGGTTATTCCTGCTCGATTTCCACCTCGTGCTTTTTAATCAGCCGGTACAGGCATCCGCGGTCCATGCCGCTGCGCCTGGACGCCTCGCTGATATTGCCCTCGCAATCGTCGAGCAGCTCGCCGAGATATTGCTGATTAAACTTCCTGATGACGAACTCTTTTGCTTCCTTATATTTTTTCCCGGCGAGTCCTTTGAACGTGTTTTCCGGCATGCCGGTCGAGGTAAACGATTTCAACGGCTCCGGAAGATGCTGTACCCCGATGATATGTTCATCACAGAAAATGACCATTCTTTCCACGAGGTTTTCAAGCTGCCTCACATTGCCCGGCCAGTTATACTCTGCCAGCACTGCAAGCGCCTCTTCCGACAGGCCTTTAATATTCTTGCCGAGTTTTTCATTGAAATTGGAGATAAAAAACGTGGTAAGGTCCGGGATATCCTCTACACGGTCTCTGAGCGGCGGCACTTTAATATTGATCACGTTAAGCCTGTAAAAAAGGTCTTCGCGAAACTCGCCTCTTTCAGCGGCCTCTTCGATGTCTCTGTTCGTCGCCGCTATGACTCTCACGTCAACTTTGCATATCTTGTGATCGCCGACCCGGGAAAACTCGCCCTCCTGCAGAACCCGCAGCAGCCGCGTCTGGAGATGCGGGCTGAACTCGCCTATCTCGTCGAGGAATATCGTGCCGCCGTCGGCTGCCTCGAAATAGCCGATCTTGTCCTTGAACGCCCCCGTAAACGCGCCTTTGACATGCCCGAAAAGCTCGCTCTCCAGCAGGTTGTCAGTGAGCGACGCGCAGTCCACGGTTACGAAAGGACAATCTTTAAGCGCGCCGTTATAATGCAGCGCGCGCGCGATAAGTTCCTTGCCGGTTCCGCTCTCCCCCGTGATCAGCACATTGCTCGGCGTGTCCTTTATCCGCTCCATAATGCTGTAAACTTCCTGCATTGCATCCGCCATTCCTATGATGCTGCTGAAAGCGAATTTCTTTTTGATCTGTTTCTTCAGCGCCCGGTTCTCTGCGACAAGCCGCGTATGTTCCAGCGCGCGTTTAAGTATCACCTCGACTTCATCGAGATTAAACGGCTTTGTGATATAATCGAACGCGCCCTCTTTCATGGCCCTGACAGCGGTTTCCACAGTTCCGTGTCCCGTCATGATTATTACCGGAAGCCCGTCCGATTTTTCCTTGATCTCCTTCATCAAAGATATCCCGTCCATGCCCGGCATTACGAGATCGGTTATCAGCATGTCGGGCAACGATCCATCGACGGCAGCGAGAGCCGCCGCGCCGGATTGCGCCGTGATCACTTCGTATCCCATGCTTTCGAGTCCTATCGAAAGGCTTTTGAGCAGTTTCTCTTCATCGTCGACAAGCAGCACTTTTGGCATAATCAGATCTCTTCCTTCAAGAAGTCATTCCACAGGAATTGCTTTATGTTGTTTATCCATTGATCCACAAGCTCACTCGATGACCCGGCATGGTTCGCTTCCACATCTTCGGGAAGAGCTTTTACCACGGTAGTGTTTCTGACCACAAGCTCGGACGTTCCATTCGCTTCTTTTTTTCTTACTTCGTATAAACCTATCTTTTTATCCAGAAGTTTGTTCAGAAGGTCCACTGTTTTTCTTGCCCTCGCATACGGGGAGCCCTGCATGCCTCCGTCCGCAAGCTTAATCAACTCTCCCATCGACCCTTTGATTGTCCCGTAACATGAATCACCCTGTGCCGAGCAAATTTCTCCCGCAACCAGCCGGGCGGATATTTTATATTTGAGCCCCTCGGGCGGCTCCAGTCCCAGCCTTTCAAAATTCTCCACGATAAGCTGTTGCCGCAGATCCATCGGAGGATGGAAATCATAGTAATCCTCGAGCAGCCCCGGCCGGTGCGTTTCCTGCCTTTCCAGCTTTTTCATGAAACTCATGAATGCGACCGGTTCATATCCCGCGTTATACATATATTCAAGCCCTATCCTGTCGGCCTCGATCTCAGCTTTTCTCCCGAACACATCCGTCCTTCCCTGCTCGACCATCTGCCCCGCTATCACGGCCTGCGGATCCTGCGTCAGCACGAGAAGCAGAAAATTCCACATCGCGTTCTTGATGCTTTTTTTATACAGGGTTATCCCGTGTTTTCTCGCGACATGCGTAACCTCGTGCCCCAGGATAGAAGCCAGCTCATCATCATCGTCGATAATATCCAGAATCCCGCGGGTTACGAATATATACCCGCCGGGCAGCGCAAAAGCATTAACAAGGGAGGTGTCAAGCACATAAAAATGGTATTCGATTTCCTGCCTGCCGCAGACACCGGCAATGTTTTTGCCGACATTCTCGACACGTTCCGTCACAGCTATATTATCGACAAGTCCGTAATAACGTATTATCTGTTCGGCTGATTCTTTCCCGAGCCTTTCTTCGCGGCCGTCACTCACATCGAGCATACCCGCGCGCGCGCAGACCGCCGTCAGCAACAGGAACATATACAGTGCGGGCAAAAATATCTTTTTCGACATCAGTCAACACCTCTTTTGCGCACTGTTACCCATGAGCCGGCAGGCAGCCCTATCACATCCACAGCGCTGCCTTTCACAACTCCTATCTCGACATTCCCCGTGCTTCCCACATACGCTATCAGCTCTCCGGGCTCTTTTTCCGAATAAGTTTTCGAGAGCCCCATAATCGTATAACCGCCTATGCTGACAAGAAGTGCCCCTTTATTTATTTCAGACAAGTTTGCGTTATTTATGTTTGTGATGTAATTCCCGAACTTATCGATGTGAACAACGCTTCCCTCGACCTTGCCACGCCTCGCCTGCGGAATAACTGTTTTAATAACCCTGGTTCCCGCATGCTCGGGTCCGATTTCATTGAAATCAAATCCGGTCGCAAGCTTCGCCGCCGCCGGCGCGAAAATATCCCGACCGTGAAATGTCGAACTCACGTTGCTGCTCATAACCTCCGGATTCTCGATTCTCCTCGCCGTATACCTGCCTGCGAACCTGTTTATGACCAGCGTGGCAATCCCGTTGTCGGGAAGCACGAAATAGTAATCATTCAACTCCACGGCTATCGCTTCCCTGCTGCCTCCCACACCGGGATCAACCACCACCATATGCACGGTTCCTTTGGGGAAAAGCTCATAATACGTGGTGAGCATATAAGCGGCGGAAGCCATGTTATATGAAGGGATATTATGAGATATATCAACGATTTTGATGTTTGAATCGATCGAGAGAATGACACCCTTCATACATCCCACATAGGAATCGTTCTCTCCGAAATCGGTGAGCATTGTTATTATCGGTTTCTTACTCATCATGGAACCCGGTTTCAGTATCAACCCATTTTAAAAAATGTTCAAGCCCCTGTTCAATTGGAACGGATATGATCTCCGGCAGTTCGTATGAATGCAAGCGGAGAACATCTGCTTTTAAAGCGTCGAATTTGTCCTTTTTTGTTTTCGCCACCAGCATTGTTTCAGATTCTGTCCGGATGCTTCCCTTCCACCGGAACACGGAAGTCACTCCCGGAATCATATTCACACACGCCGCCAGCCGTTTCGAAACAAGAGAGTCCGCTATTCTCCCGGCTTCTTCAAAACCCGGTGCCATTATATAGACAACGCAATAATCATTTTTGTTCATTGTTTCACCCGATCAAAAATACTTCACGTTGTTCCTGCCTCCGGCTTTAGCGAGATACAGAGCCTGATCCGATTTTGAAACAAGTTCACCGGCGGTATCGGCATCATCGGGATAAACAGACACGCCGATACTTATTGTGATTTTTTCTTCCACTTCGCAGCCGTTGGCATTAAACGAAAAAACTTCATCCTGTACGGCCGCCCTGATTTTCTCGGCGATTTCTATGGCACGCCGCTTTTTCGCTTCCGGGATCACAACCGCGAATTCTTCTCCCCCCACCCTGTAAGCTATCGCCTCTTCCGCTATGTTTTTCTTTATCCGTTCCGCCAGGGTTTTAAGAACAACATCCCCCGAAGGATGGCCATACGTATCATTTATTCTCTTGAAATAATCGAGATCGAGCATAAGCAGCGAAAACCCGTGCCCGGTACTCCTCACCCTTTCTATCCTGCGTTCCATTCTGCTCTTGAAATATCTTTTATTGAACAACCCCGTAAGCGTATCCGTGATCGCCAGCTTGTAAAGCTGCGAATTATCCAGCGCGACGGCGCAATAGTTCGCTATCGTCCTGAGAAACTGCCACTCCATCTCGCCGTATTCCCTGTTTTTCGGGATCGCAACCATCAGGAAGCCTATCTGAAGGTTTTTCCTGTCCAGTGAAATGAAAGACGATTGAAGATCCTTCACCGAACCTGTCCCGCCCTTGAAATACCCGCTCCATTCATCAGTAGCAACAACCTCGTCCCACGACGTCATCTCGTTGATGTCGATTGATAACCTGATACTGTCGCTGGATATTTTAGCGGCGGATGCATCCCTGTACTTGAAATCCACCCTGTTAGGCTCCCTGAAAACAGCGATCAGGCAGAACTCGACCACAGGAAAAAAATCCACGATGAGTTCAACAACCGTTTCCTGTACCTCTTCCCAGTCCATCACAAAAGAGATGCGGTTTATAACCGTGTAAAGAAGATCCAGCTCTCGTTCTTTTTGTTTCAATTTGTTCTTGAACTCGGCGTTTTCTTTGACAAGCTCCGAAGCAAGCTCTTTTATGTTCAGGAAATCTTTTTCCATGTTGCTTCGATTGTTTTCGGGTTTGAAATCCATTTCGTCCTCAAAAGACCCGGCCCCCATAAAAGGGAGCCGGGATTATTTTTCGAGTAAGTTGCATTAAAACAGTGAGCTTATATCAAGCAGGTAATCTTACATTCTTTCCTGTCGGTGCGAAGCTTAATCACATTCTCGGGAACCTGATCGAGCTTGATCTTCTTGGTGATCATCGGGGTCATATCCATACCGGTCGCCATCGAATTGATAACACGCGGGAACGTGCCGTGCCCGGAGTGGCCCTGGGCTCCGACGATGCGGGCTCTGCGAACCTGGAGAACTTCTCCGGTAACAGGCATCTTCGCTTCGGCTCTCGCCACCACAACTATTGTCGCGTTCAGCGTTCTGCCTTCCCAGACACACTGCTCTATGCCCGGATAAACAATGGTCGGAAGCCCTGTCGCTTCAAGGTACAGGTCTCCGCCCATGCCGTCCGTGTATTTGAGAACTTTTTCGACAAAATTCTCTTTCGTGGGATCGATCACATGATCCGCACCGAAAGCTTTAGCCATTTTCCTTCTGGAAGCTTCCGGCTCGGACATGATAACCTTGGCCGCGCCCATCCTCTTGAGGATAGCGACCGCAGCCTGTCCGACCGGCCCGCCGCCGCAGATCACTACATTGTCGCCGGGTCTTACTCCGCCGCCGCGTTCTACAACAGCGTTGTATGCCACGCATGTTGGTTCCACTATGCTGCCGGCGAGAAAAATGTCATCGCCTTTATACTTTTTCTTCAACGGATCGAGCGACCACACGACCCTGTCCGGAACCACTATATACTTCGAAAAAGCTCCGTTGATGTTGAACCCGATCTCGTCAAGCCGTTCACAATGGTTCGGCCATCCATCGGCGCAGGGCTTGCACGACCCGCACCACAGCATCTCTTCCGCGGTAACCTTTTCGCCGCCCCTGAACGGTTTGTTCGTAACCTTGTTCAGTGCGCCCGGTCCGCCTTTTACGACCACTCCGCTGAATTCGTGCCCGAGAGTGCATGGGAACCCGGTTAGACCCGGATAATATATGTACCCTTTTTTGTCGGGTTGGGCCATGTGTACATCAGAGCCGCAGATGCCACAAGCCTTAACCTCGATCAAAACCTCTTGCGGGCCCGGTTCAGGTACGTCAACATCTTCGATAACTAACTTGGGATTCTTCCATACGAGGCTCCCAAGGTAAGTCTGCCTGCCGTCAACATCCTTCGCGCCAAGCTTGAACTCCTTTTTCGGCGCCCAGGTGGCATACAGCCTCACTGCTCTCATTTTGTCTTCCATGTTCGACGATCCTCCCCTGCCATAATTTATTATAGCCCATCCCGCCGGCATCTCATCCGGTGAATCGATTCCGGGCACAATGATGGTTTAATAGGCTCCTCCATTAACGAAGGACCGGACGCGCGCCGGTTCAACGAACATACATCGCTGAACGGCGAGGTTCGGTTTTAATATATTTCACTACATCGCCAAGCACAGGATATTCAATCAGGTGGAAATGATCCATTATTATATTTGTCACACTGTCGCAATAATCTCTGAACGCCGATTCCTTGACCTCTTTCACTTCACGATAGCTCAAAAGATACGTCTTCGCGCCATCTATTCCAGCCTCTCCGATCAACATGTCGTCATACAGCGGCTCGCGCCTGTCGGCCAGCATTATCAGGGTTTCGATCGGGTACTCACCGGCAACATAATCCGTCTTCCGGAGCCCTTTGTATTTCTTCTTAACAGTATCAACAAGCCTGTTTCGCTCCAGCCTTCCGGCGTACACTATATCAGCGGCATATTCATCGACAATCTCAGTTATCGTTTCATCCGATGTCTTTTCCTGAAAACTCATCCCGTTGAAATCGCCCATATTCGGAACCACGACTTTGAAATAGCCTGTCTCCCTCAGCGAATTAGCAAGCCTGCGCGTGAGAAGGTCGCCGGGCCTCGGATCCCATTTCTCCGTACCCTTCGGATTCTGGAACGGGATAACAACAACAGTTTTTTTGTGGTAGTTGTTTCTGAACACATCATAGAAGTTTATCGTATCCACCGGCGTGAGCGAACTCAGCGGCACCTCTGTGCTGTATTCCGGAAGCTTATCATAGGAATCAAAAACAATATCCTTCGGAACCTTGATAGGATCATATTTCGTTTCAGATTTCTGCATCAGGTAGCTGAAATTCGAAACCACCTTTTTATTCTCCGGTTCGAGTTCGAGCGCGCGGTAAGTCAACTGCTGCGCATTGTAAATGTCGCCCTCTTCGAAGTAACATACCGAAATATTGTTAAGAACCGCCGCCTTCAGGCAGTTTCTCTCCGCCGCCTTCGTCAGCATCTCTTTAGCTGTTTTGCAATCGCCCTCAAGCGCGCTCAGGGAGCCTATGTTCCCGGCAGCGCAACCGTTCGTCATATCGGCCTGAAACGCTTTTTCATATTCACCGCGCGCAATATCAACCCTGCCGAGCGTGTGATGCACATGCCCGAGACTGTTCAGCGCCACGGAATGGTTGGGATCCTCTTTCAGCACAGCGTTGAATATATTCGCCGCGCGGTGCAGGTATCCCTTCTGCTCCTCGATCAGCCCGCCTACCACCTTGTAGTCAAGGTTGTCGGGATACAGCTCCATCGCCTTGTTGATATCCTTTTCGGCATGTTCCACATCACCGTTTGAAAGGTTATATTTTGCTGCCCGGTAAAAATCCGTCGCCCTTTCAAGGCGTGATTGAGAAAGTTCTTTAACCTTCCGGATCTGCGCGGCTTCCTTTTCCGGCATCGTGGATTCCCGCTGCCTGCGCTCGTATCCCACGTTGGCCGCAGGTGCTGATTCCCGCCTGTCGGCTACAACCACCGGCTTCTGCGGCGCGGCTTCCGGCTTTGCCACTGGCGCCTGTTTCCTCTCCGGAGACGGTGTTCTCTGAACAACCTTCTTCGGCGCAACCGGCTTCTGCGCCACAACAGTTTTCTCTTCAACTTTCGAAACGGATTTTTCTTCAGGCGCTTTTTCAACCGGCCTCTTTGATGTCACCTGAGGCGCGGGAGCCGAACCGCTTCTCGGCTTCAGCGTAACTTCTTTCGGCAGCCCTTTGAGAGGACCCTGGGCATATGTCTGATTTTCTTTCTTTTCCTTTTCCGATTTCAAAAACGCAAGATTCCTCTTGAACTGTTCGTTTGTCGGATCAGTTTCGACTACCTTCTGCATCTGTTCGAGCGATTTATCATATTCACCAAGTTTGTAATAAGCAAAAGCAAGATTATTCCTGGGCAACGCGTAATCCGGCGCAAGCTCGACAGCTTTCTCGTGATAAGTAACCGCTTTCTCGAAATCCCCAAGCTCTGTATAAACATTACCGAAATTGATATACCCGGTAAGCAGGTTTTCGTTTTTCTGAAGCGCCTGCGTCAACGCCCCGATCGCCTCGTCGTAATTCTTCATGAGGTAATAATTCTGGCCGATGTTATTGTAAATGACAGCCGTATCAGGATTGTCTTCAGGAGTTAGTTCAAGAGCTTTCTTGAACGAATCTATAGATTTGTCATATTCGCCCATAGCATTGTAGCAGACACCCAGCCCGCTGTATGCCTCCGGCAGGTTGGGATCTATGGATACCGCCCGACTGAGATTTGCGAGCGCCCCGTCATAATTTGCCGCATCTATTTTCGCGAGCCCCATTGCGTTTTGAAAAAACGCATTGTCCGGTTCTGAATCTATTGCACGCTGGAACTCTGCCAGAGCATCCTGTACATTCCCTTCCTCCTGGAGTTTCAGGCCTTTCTGATAACTGTCCCATCCTGTCTGTGCAACAGCAGGCTGTATGAGAAAAAACACGGAAAAAACAAAAACGCCCGCCACCGCGATGTAACGAAGCTTCGGAAGTATTGCCATTGCGCACCTCGGCCAAGTCTATTAGTTTAATTATTACCTTCAGGCCCTTAACTGACCCGGCAGCCCGGAGACCGCTTTTATCCCTTAATACAGTAACTTTTATAACTTATCTACAATACATTAATTGTATTATTTATTCAAGTCGTCAAGCAAACGTCGCGCCTCGATTGCGCCATTGCTGACTTCATTGGCCTCAATAGCTTTCCTGTACCACTCTTCCGCCTTTTTCGGGTCATTCAATGCACTCCTGTACAAATTCCCTATGTAAATATACGAATATGAGTGATCGGGCTGCGCATCTATCGACCTCTGGTAATACTTCATCGCATTTTCGTAATCCTTCTGTTGCTCGTAAACTTTCGCAACCATTATCTGGAACTCGAAATCTTCCGGCTTCAGCATCGCGGTCCTGCTGAAATATTCCAGCGCATTACCATAGTCTTTCAACTTGTAGTAAGCATCGCCGATCTTGTACAGCAATGCCGTGTCTTTCCTGTTGGGCCTGTAAATATCAAGCGCCTCTTCAAACAGCCGCACAGCCGGTTTATATTCCTTGCCCGAATATTTTTCATTGGCAATAAAAGTCAACGCGCTGGACATCTTTTGCCTTGTTTCATCGCCGCCCTTTGCATGCTCGAAATACTTCCTGTAGTGCTCCGCCGCTTTCCAGTAATTCTTTCCGCCATAATAAAGATCGCCGAGCTCTCGTCTCGCGGGGGCATAATCCGGGCGGCTGCCGACAATTTCAAGAAACAGCGTTTCCGCCTCTCTCGTCCTGCCATCCTCCCTGTAAAACACCGCGAGCGAATTTTTACAGATGGTATCCGGCACCGGAAGCTCTATGCAAAGCTCCAGCCTGTGATTCGCTGCATCCGGCCTGTTCAGAACCCTCATCACCCTGCTCTGGAGATAAAACCACCGGGCAGGCATCAGCCTCGCAAAAGAAAATAAACATATCAGCATTATTCCAAGTATTAAAAGGACCGCCCCGACTGCCGACGGCATCGCGAACTCCACATGACTCATCTCGTAACTGAACCTCATCACCGCCCAGAGAACCATCGCCCCGCTCAGCAATGCGAACAAAACACCCGGCCCGAGAACCTTGAACATAAAACCCGGCCCCCCGGCAGCGTTCTCGCCCGCAGGCGCGCCCGGTTCGCCCCGCATTACATACATCGGGATAAGCTCTTTCTGCAACCCGGGTTCCCTCTCCTGCAAATACCGCTCATAACCACCGCCGAGCCCCGCCATTGCGTTCCAGTGTCTCAAACCCAGCAGCAACCCGCCTACCCCGAGCAAAAGCGATAAAACCGCCACAAACTGCAATATAACAGCAATCCTTCTGGATAAAAGCACCGGCACCAGAAGCAGCAGCAACAAAAATATTAGCACAAAACCGACATTCAAAAACGAAAGAAACGTTAAGTTGTCTACAAAAAGAAACGATACCGGTATCCTGAATGCCGATATCAGCCCGTTGTCGTAAAACTTTATCCATGGAAGAAGCAGCGCCGGAACCAGCAGAACCGCGGCTGCGATTATCCAGAAATTCGGCCTGTTAAAAATCGAGGCTTCCCTCGCGGACTCTATTTCCTGCTGAACCCTTTCCGTTTCCGCCTGTCTGAGCTGCTCTTCCAGCAACTGCTGCTGTAAAGCCTCTCTCTTCTTTTTTGCAACCTGCTCGGCCCGTTGCCGTTCCCCCTCTTTTTTCTTTCTCTCGACATCCTTTACCTGCGCATCTTCCATCAATTCCGTAGAAAAACCCAGCCCTGTTATCTTCTGTCCCTTTTTTTTCTTTTCCTTTTCCGGATCATAAATATCCATCCCGCTGCTGCCCGCAGACGGAAGATCGTCTACAGGATCGCCGGCAAACTCGTAGCCGAAGCCGCCCGAGGTGCCGGTATTGAAACTGAGCTTCGGTTTATCGTCTGCGACCGGAGACTCGAATTCCTCGTCATCCGCCTGTTCCAATTCAACCGATTCCGTTTCTTCAGGCTCGACAGAGATTCCTTCTTCCGGTCCTGCCGGCGGCGCTACTTCTTCTCCGCAATTGTTGCAGAATCTTACTCCGTCCGGAACTTCGCTTCCGCAGTTCATGCAAATAGCCATGAATACCCCCGTATAATTGGGATTGCTAATTATACATTCACCCGTGTCCACCGGTAAATGTTAAAACTTCCCCATACAACCCGAACCCACATGTAAATCCGGCTCAAACATAAATCAACAGCGAAAAAACGATTACCCAGCAAATCACCGATCCTGTTATCCAGGCGTCTCTCAGGATACCATGCAGATGTTCCCGGCCCGGCATTCTTTCATGTATCGAAGTATTGTATCTCCATAGCGCAACCGCAACAAAAGGCGCGGTGAGCCACAGGTACCCCGTTCCATATTTCTGTGGGCCGACACCGGACAAACAATAAATGACGTAAATGATAAACGTCGCTATCCCCGACGCCCGGAATATGGTCATTTCCGCTCTCGAAGGGCCTTCCACCCCGTTGAAAACATCACTGTACAGCCTTTTGCCGCAAACAACATAAACCGTCAGGAAAAAAGCCGACGGATAAACCCACGCGGAAACCTGCACATCTATCGCAACCGCCCCGGCAACTATCCTTAAAATCATTCCCGTTGCGATGAGAATGATCCCGGCCATCCTGAACCTCTTCACGAAAAACGTGTACAACACCATAGATAAAACATAAACACCGATTATGACGGAATAACCCGATCCGAGAAAACCGCAGCACATTCCTGCGACAACTGCGGCAAACACGGCGGCGGCTCCCATGTGAACACGCCTCAGAAGCCCTGCCGCATAAGGCCTGTTTCTCTTTACCGGGTCCATCCTGTCCTGCTCGGCATCCCCGATGTCGTTCAGCACGTAGATGAAACTCGCCGCGAAACAAAAACCCGCAAAAGCCATAAGCTCCCGCGCATAACCCTCATGTCTCGCCATTCCGCCGGAAAAAAACAGCGGTGCCATAACCATAATGTTCTTCACCCAGTGTACCGGGCGCATTGTTTTGAGGATATTTATCAATACCATCTATTCTGAATCTTTCATCGTTCCGGCAGACTATTTTTTCTTCCTCGCATATGTTCTGAGTTTGTACCCCAGATTATGCGCGCAGACAAATTCCGCAAGCTGCTTTTTGATCGGACCGGAAAGAATGTACGGCGATTTGTAACACCTCTTGATGTTTTTTCCTATATAAGGATCGTCGAACTGGAAATAATTTTCGAGCGTGTCCATCTCGCCGAGTTCAGTCGATACGTTGAACGGAACGAACCCGTGCCTTTTCAGAATCGAGCAAAGGCTGTCCGGCGTGAAATACCACAGGTGCCCCCACCCGAACGTAGCCGCCTTGTCCTGCATTATCCTCACTGCTATGCTGTCACAGTTGGGAACAAGAATCACCAGCATTCCTCCCGGCTTCAACAGCCGGTAACATTCATCCAGCATGCTGTTCGGGTCCGTAAGATGCTCCAGCACTTCCCAGAGGGTGACAACATCGAAGCTCTCGTCTTCAAGGTCCAGCTCGTTAAGCGGCTTGTCGAGGAGATCGAGACCGAATTTTTTCTTTGCGACCTTTCTCGCCCTCTGGTTCAGTTCCACCCCGGTTACATCCCAGCCCTTTTTACGCGCAAGATCCAGGAATATCCCGAGGCTGCACCCCACATCCAGCAGTTTGCCCGGATCACTGAACGTATCTATGTCCGCCAGCGCTCCCCGGAATTTTTTCGTGTCGTATTTCAACTGCGCCGGGGTCTGAAGCACGTCCACCCAGTAAAGCTGAGATTCCAGCTTCTCGTACTGATCCAGAATTTTCTGCTCATCGAGTTGAGGATTTATGTACAACATGCCGCAAACATTGCACCGCACAAACGTGAAACCATCCTTTGTGAAAGCAAAAGACGTATCATCGACATCGCAAACCGGGCATTTTACCCAGCGCTCGAACTTCTTCTTCAGCATCCCCGTTTTCGAGTCCAGCATCAGAGATTTCTCTTTTTCCTTCATCGCCCAGTACTTATCTCTCCCGGTCTGTTTCACAAAATCATAAGTAGCCATCAGGTCACCCCGTTCTCTTTATATAAAAACCAACATGATCTAATCATTATACAGTTACGCGCCTTCAACGAGAAGGAGTGAATTCATTTGTTGCCGTTCTTGTTTTTCATTATTATATAATGGTTGCCCGCTTCAGGGCTTTCTGTTACGATCACATTTAATCTGCATCACCAGCGCAGGTTAAAAATCGTAAGAATGCCTGTAATGCAAGGCGCGGCGAGCGAGTGGTGAGGAAGCATACTGTGTGGTATGTAACCGAGCCCGAACCGACGCCGCAACCCAGCAGGACGGGTATTATCACGATTTTCCGGATTTTTCTGTGAAAAATCCGGGTTAATCTGACCGGATTGGAGAAACTCAATGAACTGGAAAAAACTGGTTGCGTTGACTGCATCGATTATTTTCTTCTCGTCAATGGCATCTTTCGCCGCAGAACCTGAATACAAGGATTCACTCGGCAAACTCGATTCCGAACTATCGGAATTACAGGATCCGATCAATACATGGAATTACAGGAAGAAATGCGATTCGAGATGTTTTCAGACAGACATCCCGAAAATGAAATGGAACAAAGCCGCAAAAGGCTTCTACTGGCCTGAAGCCAACCAGCAGTTCTGGTTCAGGAAAAACTATACCGTCCCCGAAGAGGTTGCGGGCATAAAAACCGCCGGCTCGAAAGTGATCCTGTGGTCCGATGTTTCAGACGGCGTAGATGTGTATGTGGACGGGCTGAAAAAAGGAGCACTGAAACACGGGCATCTCGTGACCATAATGGACAGCGCAGTGCCCGGAACGGAACTCACGCTCGGGATGCGGGTGTGGAACGGAACATATCCGGGCGTGTTTCTCGGATCGTATGTTTATTATTCCGTTTTCGAAGAGATAGAAACCCGGATCAAAAAGTACACGGACAAGGTGCGGTCCGCAGAAGTGCTGCTGAAATATTCAGACGAAAAAGACAAATGGATATCAAAGCTTAACGAATCGACTTCGAAACTCGATATCGAGGCTCTCGATTCGAGGGATCTGGACAAATTCTATGCGTCGCTGGACGAAGCCGACGCTGTCCTTGATGACCTCGGAAAACTTTTTGAGGAATACGCATTATATCTGATCTGCTATTCACATATTGACCTGGCATGGCTCTGGGATTACAACGAAGGGGAGCAGGTGACTTACGACACGCTGAAAACCGTTTTCAAGCTGCTCGGCGAGTATCCCGAATGGATTTATTCACACAGCCAGGCTCACAGCATCAAGTGGATGGAAGATGATTACCCGAAAATATTTGAAGAACTTAAAAAATGGGTGAAAGAAGGCCGCATCGAGCTGATCGGCGGAACATGGAGCGAGCATGACTCGAATATTCCGAGCGGCGAGGGCTTCGTCCGGCAGTTCCTTTACGGCAAAAGATATTTTCGTGATAAATTCGGGATCGATATCAAGGTTGCATGGACTCCGGACAGTTTCGGATACAACTGGAATCTGCCGCAGATTCTCGTTAAATCAGGGATGACCGGTTTTCTTACCCAGAAGCTGGGCATGAACGAATTCACGCAGTTTCCTCATAAGCTTTTCTGGTGGAAAGGCCCGGATGGGAGCAAAATCCTTACGTATTTCCCGCCGAGCGGGTACGCGAACCAGGTAGAAAGACTCCCGATGATAAGCCTTCTCAACTCTGTAAAATCCAAACACGGCGTTAACGATAACATGGTAGTTTATGGTGTCGGCGACCACGGCGGAGGACTCACAGCAGGACATCTCGACCGCGCGTTTGCGCTGAAAAACGATCCTACTTATCCGAAGATTGAATTCACTACAGCGAAAGATTACTTTGAACACCTGCACGACCAGTCGAAAAAAATCGAGTTCCCGGTCTGGGATGACGAGCTTTATCTCGAACATCACAGGGGCACATATACATCTCAGGCTCAAACCAAGAAGAACAACAGGCGCGCGGAGCAGCTTCTTGTCACAACAGAAAAACTGTCAACGATTGCCTTGATGGAACACAATATTCCGTACCCGGCGGAAAGAATCTTCATGCCGGGCTGGTACTACACCCTGCTTTTCCACATGCACGACATTCTTCCCGGCTCAGGCATCAGGAAGGTTTACGAAGACTGCGACCGCGACTATGCGGAGCTTTTCAAAGTTACCAACGGCATAGTCGACAGGACACTTAATACAATCGCGCAGGAAGTGAATACCAACGGCAAGGGACTGCCCATGTTCATTTTCAACCCGTTGTCCTGGGAACGCGACGCCGTGATCGAGCATGAGGTTGAAGCTCTTTCAAGCAATGTTCAGGTTATCGACGGGAATGGCAACCGTGTGCCGGCACAGTTGACAGAAAAGGACGGAGTGAAAAAAGTCCTGTTCATCGCCCGCAACCTGCCTTCGCTGGGATACGCGATATACAGGGTGTTCCCCTCCGGCGGCGCGCCCGGGCAGGCGCCAAAAACAGATCTCCATGCCGAAGACGGCATCCTCGAAAATTCTTTCATGAAGGTGAAATACGACCCAAGATCCGGGCATATCACCAGCCTGTATGACAAGAATCTCAAAAGAGAATTTCTTGAGACCGACAAGGAGAACAATATTCTCCAGGCATACGTCGATACACAGAACGCCTGGGAAATAATGACGGATCAGCCGATAATCTTCGACAGGACAGGCAGCGCAAAAATAATCGAGAACGGCCCGGTGCGCATAACCATCGAGTCGGAACACAGGCTGAATATTTCGGATTTCAAACAGTATGTTTCTCTCTATGAAAACAGCCCGCTTGTCGACATGAAAGTGGATGTGGATTTCCAGGAAAGAAACACTACGGTGAAGCTCGCTTTCAACCTAGACCTGCTGAACGAGGACACATGGTTCGAGATCCCGTACGCGGCTATTTCAAGAAAAGCGATTCCTATGACTGCGGCAGACCGGGCAAAATTCGAGGTCTCCGGGCACAAATGGGTGGATTACACAAACCAGGACGGCAAGGCCGGAATCAGCCTTCTCAATGACTCCAAGTATGGGTTCGACGTAAAGCAAAATGTTCTGAGGATGAGCATGCTTCGCTCACCGACCTCCCCGGATCCGCTGGCGGACCGCGGAAAGCATTCTATCGAGTACGCGCTTTACACGCACCCGGGCGACTGGCGCGAAGCTGACACATCGAGGAAAGGCTACGAGTATAATTTCAGGCCGATAGTATTCATGACAGACACGCATCCGGGGAAACTTCCGGCATCCAGATCATACTTCAAATCCGAGCCGGAAAATGTTGTCCTCAATGTTGTCAAAGCCGGAGAGGACGACGGGATCATAATAAGATTCGTCGAAACCGAAGGCAGAAAAGCCGATGCGGTGATAACCATTCCAGACTGGGACATCAAGGATATCGTCGAGACAAACCTCATAGAAGACGAAATCGAGCCGACAGCTAAATGGACATTCAGCAACAAAAGGATCAGCGTCCCGCTCGGGCCTTACGAGATAAAAACACTGAAGCTGAAACTCTGAGATTCTTTTAACAGGATTTTGGAGCAGATGAATTTTAAAGCGCCGGTTGCCACGGCGCTTTTTTTGTTCCGCCGGTTTACTCTTATTCGCTTTTGCTGTCGCCTCGCTCAAGCACCCTTTTCATTTTTCTCAGCAGCGATTCGGATGTAAACGGCTTGAGAATATAATCCGAAGCGCCGCTCTGCATGGCCTGGAATATAGTGCTTTTGTGCGTCACAACGGAAAGCATCACCACCGGAATATGTTTTGTTTCCTCAATATCCTTGAGCATCATAAGGGTCGAAAACCCGTCCATGTCGGGCATGACCAGATCCAGAAGAATAAGATCGGGCCGCCACTCGCGGGCCTTCTCGACACCCGTGAATCCGTCCGGCGCGGTTATCACGTTCAGGCTGTCCTTGAAAATATCCTCGACCAGCCTCAACACGACCCGGTCGTCGTCGATAACCAGAATCGTCAGAGGCCGGTTCAATTTATTGATTTCCGGCACTGCCTCTTCCTGGACCTTTATCTTGAGCCTCGAAACAATCAGGCTCGTTATTTCCTCCTGCCTCTTCGGATCTATGCTCAGGAACTGCAACCCCGCCCTGTGTGTAAACTTGCCTGAAGGGGGATCCATTTTCTCGGACCAGCGCACCTCTGCTCGCGCCACTGAAGGCTCGATCCCCTCTGCCTGAAACACAAGCTTCAGTGTCGTTCCCGGCTCGAGATGGGCCTGAGCCAGAACACACACACCGCCCGCGCTTATGTTTTTCAGGCTGGCTATGCTTATATCCATGTTCTCGGGTATGCGATACTTGACCACGCCTTTAACATCCAGTCTCTGGTGTTCTCTTTTGTTCGCCATAAATCTCTCCATTTGCGGGGTATTCTGCCCATAGCTATATTAATGATTGAAGTTGAAAAAATCAATCACCGGAAACTCTATTAACCTGCATCTCTCACCAGCGCAGGTTAAAAATCATGAAGCCGGATTCTCCTGAGGAGAATGTCTCCCGGCGGGGCGAGGTCTGCCGGGCCCCCGCTCCTTCGTTGTCGAAGGCGTGGCGAGGAAGCATACTGTGAGGTATATAACTCATGCACATAGCCTGCATTTCTCACCGGCGCAGGTTAAAAATCGTGAGAAGGCTTGATAATACAAGGAACAGCAAGTGAGTGGTGAGGGAGCATACTGTTGAGTATGTGACCGATCCCGAATCACCGCTGTGACGCAGTAGGATTGGCCTTATCGCGGTTTTCCGGATTTCTCTGTGAGAAATCCGGGATAGCAGAGCTTGTGCATGTCACCCGTCGCAGCAGGACAGGCGTTATCGCGATTTTCCGGATTTATAGTAATTCTCATAATAAAAACAGATTCACAACTCGATCAGAAATCACAAATACAAAGATAGTGTGTTATGCACAAAGCTATTTCCTTTGCGCATGTATTCAAGTTTATTTTTGAGAATCACTATATTTGTAAGAAATCCGGGTTAATCGAAACTGGTACTGAGTGTTGTGTGGAACCTGGTGTCCGTCGTTGCCGTATTCTGGTTTGAATAACGAGACAGGTTTCTCTCGTACTTGAGATTGAAGCTTGTGTTTTCGTTCATCCTTATCGATGAATCGAGCGAGTATTTTGTTTTTCTCGTGAAGTTTGTTCCGCCCGTTCTGTCCCTGTCGAAGTTGAATTTAAGCTCGACCTCGGAACTGTATTTATGCGTGTAATCCAGTCCCCATTTCATGTACGATGAAGAAGGCCGCCTGTTGAAGCTTACGCTGAGCGACCCTTTCTCGCCGGGATTCACCGACATCCTTATGTTGTCCGAGCTGTCGGATTTCGAAACCAGCTCCCCGTCACTGTCCGGCGACTTGGTATTCGAGTTCGTGCGGCTCCATGAAACGCTTCTGATCTTCTTTTCGTTCTGACTGTACGACAGGCTCCAGTCTCGCTTCTGCGTTCTCCTGTAGCTGGTGCCCTGCCCGCTGACACCCCTTGAAACCGTCGGCCTCCATTGCAGGCCGTAAGGCAGTTCAACCTTAAAGCTCAGCGTGCGCTGATCCGTCCTGTTCAACGCCGAGCCCTGCTGCGAGTTTCGCGAACTGTTAAACGTCAGATTTATATCGTCCATTCTGTATAGCGATTTCAATGCGTTGAACGAATACTTCGTAGTCCTCTTCACTTCCGACTCCCGGCCTGTCTGAGACGACACGCTGTTTGTGAAGTTCGCGTTCACATCAACTAATCCGAATGGTTTATATTTAAACCCGTAATCATTATTCCTGGCGTCCGTCCTGTCTTCGCTGTTTTCTTTCTTTGTATTCGATTGAGTCAGTTTGAAAGTCAGACCGAGGTCCCTGCGGGGATTGTATTTGACGGTCATGCCCGCATCATTACTCTTGCTCGTGTTTACAATCGATATCGCGTCTTTCCTCGCCTTGTACGAATAGCTCCCCCCGAGAGACAGCACATTGGGCTTCAGGTCCGAAGTGAAATTATAAAGCGTGGTTTCATCGCGAAGATCGGTTCCGGTTACACTGCTGGTTGTAAGCCCCGATTCGCCAAGCGTGCTTATCACGCTGTTAGTCACGGTGAAACTGTTAATGAGAGAACCCTGCCTGTTGAACCTGGCCGTAAAATTCCGGGTAGAGGACTGCCTGTAACTGCTCGTTTCAAGGTTCAGAGAACTGATTGTCTGGTTTTGATTCTCAGTTTTTGTCAGGTCGAAATCCCAGTTTCCGAGTTTCGTCGAAAGCTTCGTCTCGAAGTTATCACTGTTCGACATAGCAGTTGAAGACCCGCCGGCGCCGGTATCGAAAAACGGATCGGTGCTCCTTTTTGAAACACTCGCGTTTATGTACTGGCCCGTGTAGCCGGCCTTGATGTTATAGGAGCTCCCGTCTACAACCTGCCCGAGCGAGCGGTCAAAGATATAGTCGATAATCAGCCTGTCGCCCCGGTTCGGGAAATAATTTCCCGCATCCGCAAGCCCGTCTATGCTGCCTTCGGTTTCCCAGTTCTTGACAATCGCCACACGGCCTTTTGCCCGGTCTACTTTCAAGAACCTTCTCGGCACCTCGTACAGGAAACTTTCGTACAGAATCTCTCCATCCTCTTCCTTGCACTCAAAACTTGCGTATGCCATATCGTTTTCAGTTATCGAAGTATTTTTTGTATCACGCACGCATCTTTCCAGTTCCACCGTAACCGAGTCCGTGATGTTGGCATGTCCGAGATCACAGATAACCGAATATTTATAAGCATTGTCTTCCGAAGGCGGAGTTCTCCCGTAATACTTGCAGACTCCGGATTCCCCCGTGTCATTATCGGAATCCTCGCTCTCGCTGTTGGCAAACGTATACACATCGAGGTCTATTTTGTCTTCCTGCGTGTTGTACGTCGCCGCAAGGTCGGAATTCGTTTTTGCCAGTTCCCCGTCAATAGTAAGCCTGTTCCCGAGTTTCGCTTTCGCCGTGAACCCCATAGCTGTTTTCGTAAACTCGGAGCCGCTGGAAATATCCGCGGGAATTATGGAATAACGGATTTTTATATACTCGTAGGTGCCGGGAATATTGCGAACCTCATTTGTTTTGTCCTCCGGGTCACGGAATTCGATATAGGCATCCGCGCCGGCATCCTCGAACTGGATTTCATAAAATGTTTCCGTCTCCTCGTTGTACGGCAGCGGGCAAACGAGTTGATCCACCCACTCCACGCCCGAAGTAGCCGAGTAAATTTTATCGTCGATATGGCATATCGCCGTATCGCTGCTTTTATCGACACCCGAGTCATCCGCGGAAAGAAGAACGAGCTCACTTCCGGGGAATATATTCTGCGGCCACGGCGGCTTCGGCTCGAGCCTCAGATCGTTCGTGTCGGTCAGCCCCGAGCCGGTGGGCACTTTATAGATCAGAACCCCGGAATCACTGACAAGGTCCGGGTTGTAATACGTATAACTCACCTTTATGCTGTCTTTGACATCACCGCCGCGCTCGATATAAATCCTGCCCAGATAATACCCCCTGTAAGCCACATAAACCGGCCCTTCGTCCGCAGGGAAAAACTGCTCTTCGTCATCCGTATTTGTCACGCTCAAAGAATCTTCCAGAATATAACGGTTTGAAAGGAAAATAACACTGCACTGCTTTTTGTACGACACGTCCCTTTTATCATACGGGCAATCCACGCTCGTCAGGTTGTTCAAATCTACAGTCTCGGAAGTGCTGCTCGTAACAAGCGTAAGGCTCTTCGGCGCTGATGTGATAAGATATGAAGCACCCAGTTTCAGCAGGTCGCCGCTGCCTTTGGGATCATCAAGCGTATATCCCATCCTGAAAGCGGTGAGATTGCCTGTCGAAAAAAGCGCTGTTGCTTCCTCATAACTTATCGTTATTGTCTCATCGCTCATCAAAGCCTCGGAAAGGTGAAGTTCCCTCTTCGTCAGGTCGGCTTCAAATCCGAATATCTCGTTTCCCCTCTCATCAAAAACATGAACCGTTCCCGGAATGATCAGGCCGCTCGGAAGCGTATAAGGCCCGTAAGTTCCGTTTCCTTTAATCGACCCGGTCTTGGTTGTCGACTTTGCTTCCGCGAGCAGGCTCCCGAACTCCAGGTCGCCCATACTGTAGTCGAACTGCATCCCGTTTATTTTTTTCCGGTCCAGGCTGATCATCGTGCCGCTCTCGAAATCCGTGCTGAAATCGCCGAAGTGAACCATCCCGTTCTTGCCGCCGATCTCGACGTCCAGATGCTGTTCGAGCTGGCCCGGCCTCTCGCTCAGCTCGCCGTCTATCGTAAGCCCGTTCTGGAAACTTCCCTCCAGATACATATTCCATGCCTGCTCCAGAGTGAACTTTTCTATTTTCATTTCCTGCGTCTCGAACACGGTCGAAGTCTGGTTGGTAGACGGGTCCACAACCTGCCTTGCCACAGTCGTCCGGCGGGGCGTTACCGTTCTGTCGACCGACAGCGAAAGATTTCCGTTCACCCTGAACGAACCCGCGCAGAGAGTCGCAGGCAGGCTCGAATCACAACCTTTTACGGAAGAATCAACCGTAACCATCGCATTGCGGACAAACTGCGTACCGCCCTGAACGGGAACCATCACTTCTTCCATAGTTATCGGTATATCCTTGCCCTGGCGCTTGCTCTTGAACAGGATAGTCGCGACCGTGTGCGGGGTCTGGATATTCGTTATGTCCTTTGTAATATCAGCCGCCACCGTGAGATTTATTTCACCTTTGGTGTTATCGACCCTGTTGTCGAACGGCATTGTGAGAATGCTCCTGTAATCCCACCGGCTGCCCTCCTCGATCCTCTTGATCAGATCTTCCTTCGAAGCCCCCTTCGAATATGCAACCCCCAGCCCATCCGCCACCTGCTGCAGATCCGACACGCTCATGTCATCGAGAGAGGTCTGCACCTCGATCTCCTGTATCGTATTCCCGATCTTCTTTTTGTATTTCAGATATCCCTGCAATTCAAGCTCGGTTGCAACCCGCTTGTTGCGGTCCGTCACCGCAAGATATTTCGGGTCGAACTTTATCCTGACCTGCATTCCCGTAAGCATCTCGTCCCGGGGAAATTTCTCGATAACAACATCCATCCGTATCCACTCGTTGACACCCATTTTAGCGTAGCTCTTGCTGAACCCCACAACCACATCGGCGGCGGCCTCGTCATCGGCTTTTTCGAGCGCCGTCAGCCCCATGCCCGCATCCGAAAACGCAACCGAAGTCTCGCCCCTGTCCGTTTTCTCCACCGACTGCTCGAACTTGCTCACCGCCAGCAGATCATTGTCCGAGGATACGCTGGAATAAAGCACCGGGTCCGCCTCATCACCCTCGTACCCTATGATCCGCAGATATCCCGGGTTGAGAGTCTCGCTCCTGCCGTCCTCGTAAACCACCATCGCCGAATAGCTCACGAAAGTAACGCCCGGCCTTATCACCTTGTAAGGAACTTCGAGGAATATTTTTCTGTCGGAAAAAGGCTCGGGAGTTTTAGCCCGGAAAACAATAATGCCTTTCCTGTGCGCAAGATTGAATTTTTCCACGAGACTGAACGCCGGGTCCGCCGCGTAGCTGTCGCGGTTTTTGCTCAGCCTTACATAATCGACATCCGAGGTCAGGGTTACCTGAGCGCCGACAACCTTTTCGCCGTCGGCAGGAACGAGATATATCCTGAAAATGCCGGTGCCGCCTGATTTCACGACTTCGCCGCCCGGGATTTCCATCTCGAAAGTCGCTGCTTCGAGCGTCCCCGCGCCCGCGATCACAAACAGAAACATCAGAAGCAGGCATAATGAAACTGGGCTTTTAAGAAAGCCCGCTGTTTTCCTCTTAAATCCCGCATCCAAAGCAGGTCTCATCCGCACCGCCCTGAATCACCTGTATTCTTTCACCGCTTCATAAGCTCTGTTCTTCGAAATGCCGAAAACGTCCGACACAACAAACGCGATATCCTTCACGCTCAGTTCCGTCGCGCACAAAGCCTCCATTACCCGGCTCATTTCCGCAACCCTGATATCTTCAGACTCGTCCTTTGATTCTATTCCATGGATTATTACGGTATATTCACCAATTTCTTTTACATCGACGTCACCGCCCGCAGCCGCGCCGAGCGTCGTTCTGGTGATCTGTTCATAAACCTTGGTCATTTCCCTGAAAAGCGTTACGCCGCGATCCCCTAGTTTCTCATGCAATTCGGACAGTGTTTCCCGGATCCTGCGAGCGGATTCAAAAAAGATGACATGGCGTCGCTCATGCACAAAAGACTCGATTGCCCTGGCCCTTTTCCCGCCCGACCGCGGCAGAAAGCCTTCAAACACAAACCGTGTCGATTCAAGCCCGGACGCCGAGAACGCCGCGGCAATAGCCGATGGGCCGGGAACAGGAGAAACCCGAATACCACGCGCCGCCGCCGCCGCCACAATCACGCTCCCGGGATCACTCGCGCCGGGAGTTCCCGCCGTGGAAACCACCGCGCCGGACTCCCCGCGCTCCAGCGCCCTGACAAGCTGCGGCGCTTTTCCCCGTTCAACATCCCCGAACAGGCTCACCATCCGCGCGCGTATGCCGTGCCGGTTGAGCAGTTTGCGCGTCTCGCGCGTGTCCTCCGCCGCTATCCAGTCAACACCGGCAAGCATGCTCAACGCGCGTAGAGTTATGTCCTGAAGATTGCCGATCGGCGTCGCAACCACATAAAGGACTCCGGGTTCAGGCGAATTAGAATCTGTGCTCATATCAGTGGAACATCACAACAGCGCCCGGTACGCAGGACGCATTTTTTAAAATTTCCCGGATCTGAAAACCGACATAATCCAGATACCGGCCATCGCGATCAGGGCCACCAGCGCCACATCGTGAAGCGGCCAGTTGAAAAGCATTATCGAATCATAACGCGGAACCAGCGATGAAAGCGCTATCAAAAGCGCCCCTATCACGATGGCAAGCGACAGCCTGTTGAAACTCTGGCCGACGTTTTCCACCATTCCGCGTATCGTATCAAGGTAATTATCCATTTCAATCCGGACCTTCATGTGCCCGGTTTCAATATTCTTGGATATCTTGTCGAGCCGCTTGGGCATCGCCGAAAGCAGGTCCCGCACATCAAGAAATGTTTTGACGACATCGCCGCCGAAATTCCGCGGGTCCAGCTCCTTGCGCAGCAGCATCCGCGCCGCCGGCTCCGCCGTGCCTATCAGGTCGAACGTCGGATCCAGGTGTCTGCCCAGACCCTCCAGCGTCACCAGCGTCTTGTCCATCAGCATGAACTCGCCCGGCAGCGATATCCGGTATTTCATCCCTATATTGAACAACTCCGTAACAAGGTCTTCGAGATTGATCTTGTCCAGCGACGAATCCACATACTTCTGCATCATCCGTCCGGCTTCGCGCACAAGCGCATCCCTGTCCGTGTTCTTGTCGATATTCGCGATCTCGTCCAGTACATCGACCAGCATCTCCGCGTCCTTGCTGACCAGCGAGATAAAATACCTTGCCATGTTCCGCTTCATGATCGGGTCCACGACGCCGACCATCCCGAAATCTATAAGCCCGACCACCTGGCCTTCCATCACGAAAATATTCCCGAAATGCGGATCGCCGTGGAAAAATCCGTCGATCAGAACCATCTTTATGAAAGCGTTCGCAATCACCTCTGTAATGAACGTCAGATCATATCCCTTCGCGACAAGGCGCTCCTTTTCCTTGAGCTTGATGCCGCGAATATACTCCATGGTCAGAACTTTTTTCGTGGTGTAATCCCAGTAAATCGCAGGAATGTAAACAGTATCATCATCCGCAAAACTTGTTCTTATCCTGTCGGCGTTCTGCGCCTCGATCGTGTAGTCGAGCTCAAGCTTGATCGTCCGGGTGAAATCCTCGATCCACTCAGCGATATTGAGCAGCTTCGCCTGCTCGAACCTCTTCTCGGCGGATACCGCCAGATCGTACATTATATCCGTGTCAACCTTGATTATCTGCTCGATGTCGGGACGCTGCACTTTAACGACAACCTCCCGCCCGTCTTCGAGAACCGCCTCATGCACCTGCCCGATCGAAGCCGAGGCTATCGGCACGCGCGAGAAGCTCCTGAACGCCCTGTCGATCGGCACGCCGAGTTCGGTCTCCACAATCTCCTGCACTTTCTCGAACGGGAACGGCGGAACCTCATCCTGAAGCTTCGACAACTCTTTGATAATTTCCCTCGGAACAAGGTCCGGCCTCGTGCTCATTATCTGCCCGAATTTCACATACGTAGGCCCGAGTTCCTCGATAACCCTTCGAATCCTCACTCCCACGGGAAGCTGGATATCGTCCGACTCCAGCACCTGCCTTTTCATTTTGCCCGGGAAAAGACGGGTGAGATCAAGCGCCTCGGACGCCCAGAAAAAACCGTGCTTGCTCAGAATCGCAGCAACGCCTTTCATCCTTACGCCTTTTTTATAGAACTTCGGTACCAGTTCTGTCGGTATCGCCATATCAATTCCCGCTTTTGTCCACGCGGCAACCCGCCGCACAGAATAGATTTTACTATGCATGCACGAGCATGGCAAATTTTGCCCTGTATTTATAACTTCTCTTATTTGAGATAAAAGTTGTTAAATTGAAGATTATTCTTCAATCGCCCCGTAAATGATTATCTTCTCGTTCGTAAGATATTCCCAGCCGCCCTGCTGCCAGTCGAAATCCCTCGTGCCCTCCGGGATCGGGTTCACCCTTATCGCGACCACGGCCTTGATATTGTAATCCGCATTGTGCTCATACTCGGGATGATACTGATAAACAGCAGGAAGCGCGTGGCAGTGTTCCGGCGCGAACTCGTTCTGGTCCGGCGGCGATATGCGGGTCTGTGGGAAAATAGTCCTGAACGGACCCAGCCCGACCAGTTTCCCGTTTTTAGGATCAAGCGATGACATCCCCATATTATCGCCATTGATTTCGAACGCGAGGATCGGCTTCACCGGTTCAAGTTGCCTGAACTCTTCGAGCCCCTCGCCGTCATAATGCGCCCATCCGCATTCATTTAAATCTTTTTTACTGAAGCCGAACACCGGAGCGCCCTGTTCATATTGCTTGCTCAGCCAATCAATCGTGAACGTTTTCCTGTAGCCGTCGACCGAGATAACATCAACGGTCTCCGCGCCGGCAGCCAGCCCGGCGGCATTTAGAATTTCGATCAGTTCAAAGCCCCTGTACGTATAATACGTATCTCCTTCAGGCGACTTGTGCGAATTCGAAAACACCGTCTGTTTGACCACTGGAACAGAATGCATCAGATCGGACTTCGAGAACACTTTCGCAGGCGCCGGCGGCACACCCGGAGAACTCGATTCGCTGCCCGGCTGCGTTAACTCTTTCAGCTCCCGCTCGTTCGTAAACCCGTCGCCGTCCGAATCCGCCGACGCGATCTTTGCGAACGCCGCCCGGTTGCGGCCCGCCCTGTTGTAATCCATCCCGAATTTATTCAGAGTCTCTTTTATATCGGAATCGCCGTTCATATAAATAACATGGCAGTAATCGCACGAGTTGACATACTGCCGTCTCTCCGGCTTGTTCTTCCTCGCAGGCATCGTAACTTCGCCGCCACGGTGGCAGAGATTGCAGCCGTCGAGGGATGTGCCTTTCATTTCCGGGTATTCCGAAAGAAACGCCTCGATGTCACGGTCGTCCTCGTGTCCGACATATCCCGCAAAACAGAATGTAAGAAATAAAACAGTCAGAATCAGCGGAACCGACAGACAGGCTTTATAGAGCAGTTTTTTCATGATAGTCCTCCAAACGTGACTGACCTGCATTTCTCACCAGTGCAGGTTAAAAATCGTGAGAATGCCTGTAATACAAGGCGCGGCGAGTGAGTGGTGAGGAGTATGTAACCGAGCCCGAGCCCTTTCGGCCCGAACCGATTTTTGCTGATTCATGCACAGAGCAGAGCTTGTGCATGTCACCCGGCGCAGCAGGACAAGTATTATCACGATCTTCCGGATTTCTCTGTGAGAAATCCGGGCTTATTATCAGCGAGCGGACAATCTATGTCAAGTTTGATACAAAACCATTGAGGATCGGTTGTTTATAGCGAAATCAATTTTAATGACAATGAAAAAAGGGCGTCTGAAAGACGCCCCTTCCATAAGCTTTTAAAGAGCAAGTCTTATTCAAACTCGGGTTCGATAATACCGTAATCCGTGTCCTGCCTGACATAAACCACATTTACCTGATCCGTGTCGGCGTTCAGGAAAACATAGAAATTGTGGTTCAGCATTTCCATCTGAAGGCACGCTTCCTTCGCGGTCATGGGCTTCACGGGGAATTTCTTGGTTTTTACGATTTCGGGCTCTCTTTCGGGAATATCGACTTCGTCGAAATCCAGCTGCTCATCAATAATATTTTCTTTTCTCGCGCCTCTTGTCCTGCCATGCGATTTCTGTTTGTAACGCCTCAACTGCCGCTCCAGTTTTTCCGAAACAATGTCGATAGACGCATACATGCTAATCGAGGCTTCTTCACACCTGAAGATCGTTCCGTTTGCACCAAGAGTCACTTCCACCCTCTGGGTTTCTTCCGCGCTCTTGTTGTCCTGATAAAGAAGCTCAACCTCTGCGCTGTTAATCTTATCGTAATACTTTGTCAGCCTTCCGATTTTCTCTTCGATGTAACTTCGAAGCGAATCTGTTACCTTGATGTTGTTTCCCTTGATGACCATCTTCATGTTCTTCATCGTGTTCCTCCTTTAGTGAGAAGCAACGCATACGACACAAGAGATTTTACCTTGAAGCCTTTACAGAAAGCCATGCGCCGATCGTGATAAGAACCATATTCGGCAACCATGCCGCAAGCGCCGGGTCAAGAAAAGCCTGTCCAAGCCCCCTGAACAAAGCCCGCATTATATAATAGAAAAATATTATAATTATGCTTATTCCAAAACCCACCGAAGAACTTGCACGCTGGGGTTTGAGTCCTAATGGCGCAGCTATCAGCGCGAACGTGAAACTCGCAAAAGGTATTGCCAGCTTCCCGTAAAGATCCACCTTTAGTTTCTTAAGGCTTGCACTGTCTATATGCTGTTGTTGTTCTAAAATATTGATCCTTTCTTTTAGTTGTGCGTATGTATATTCTCCAACCCGGGTCTTTTCCCGGGCCAGATCCTCAAGCCTCTGTTTAAATATTATATCCATACCTTCAAACTTGACAACATTCTTGATATCGCCGGCACTGTTGAACAAAAGCTGCGTGCCGTTGAAAAACTGCCAGTACTTATTATTATAAACAGCTATCTCTGCAAGCGTTATTTTCGAAACCACTTCATCCTCGAACTGCGTGTAATAAACGTTCTTCATCCGCCCGCTATCGACCGATCCCGCGAACAGGTGGCTCTTTATCTTACCGTCTTCATACTCGGTGTATTCGATATTTTCTTTCTTGATAGTTTCGCCGCCTTTTACTTTCACCTCTTCCAGGAGTTTCTCGAACTCCAGGTTCGCCATCGGCACAATCCGGTCGTTGAGCAGCAGCCCGAGCATGCTCACCACCAGCGCGAATATCAGCACCGGAACCTGCAATCTCAAAAAGCTTATCCCCCCCGCCCGGAACGCCGTCACCTCGAGATCGCTCGAAAAACGGCTGAAACCCAGCAGAACGCAGAAAAGAACCGACATCGGAAGCGTGTACGATACGATTTCCGGCAGCTTCAAAAGGAAGATTTTGACCACCCACATGAAGTCGGCATTGTAGTCGATCACGGTTCTGATGATCTGGTACAATACACCGCCGCCGAGCACGAGCGCTGTAAACGCCATGACACCGCCGAAAAACATCGGGGTGATTTCCTTTATGATCAATCGGTCGATTAACTTCATTACCGCTTATCTAACCCTGCCCCTCGACACCGCTGTTTTCTTCAACAAAATCCATTTTGAACCTGTCGCCGAGATAATGCTTTCTCGCGTGCTCGTTTTCCGTTATTTCCTTGGATGTGCCCGATATCAGAATCTGCCCGTCGTACATGATGTATGCGCGGTCGGTTATTTCGAGCGTCTCGCGCACGTTGTGGTCTGTTATCAGCACACCCATGCCCCTGTACTTCAACCCTCGCATCAGTTCCTGGAGTTCCTGCACGGATATCGGGTCGATCCCTGTAAACGGCTCATCCAGCAGAAGAAACGTCGGGTCCGTCGCAAGCGCGCGCGCGATTTCGACCCTGCGCCTCTCGCCGCCCGATAACACGTATCCCTTCGATTTCCTGATCTTCTCTATTCCGAACTCTTCAATCAGCGAATCCGTCTTCTTTTTCCGCTCGGCCCCGCTCATCTTCTGATGTTCCAGAATCAGCATCAGGTTCTCTTCCACCGTGAGCTTTCTGAAAATCGACGGCTCCTGCGGAAGATATCCCACGCCGCGCCGCGCGCGCTGGTACATCGGCAATTTTGTTATATCCGCTTCATCCAGAAATATTTTTCCACGGTTAGGAGAAATTATCCCGGTCAGCATATAAAAAGTGGTTGTTTTCCCCGCGCCGTTCGGACCCAGCAGCCCTACTATCTGGCCCGGCTCAACGTCCACCGTAACTTCATTGACTACCGTACGGCCATGATAAATCTTGACCAGCTTTTCGCCCCTCAGAATCTTGCCCATCAGGGTGCTACCTCCTCAGGGTTTTGCTCGGATTCCTCTTCTTTGAGCTTTATCTGCGCCTGGAAGCCCCCATCGACCTTCCACGCGCCCTCACCTTCTTTATACTTTATCCACAGATGCTTCGTGCTGAAACTGTCTCCGTTATCACGCTCGACCATCACGTCGCCGAATATATCCACTTCTTCCGTTTCGGAATTTATCTCGATTCTATCCGATGAGAAGCTGAAATCCTTCACTCTCCCTTTAACTCCGTCCTCAAGCCTTATCCTTTTACCCTCCAGCGAGCCGGTCAAACGTTCAGCTTCAATCTGCCCGTCTTTAAATTCGAAAAACACCGTCTGCGTCGCGACAAGCGTCCCCTTCGTCTTTTCAGTCTCCTCGCCCTCATCCACGACTTCAAACCGATATTCAAGCGAACCCGCCGTTATGAACAGATCCTCCAGCGAGCCGATATCCAGCAGTTTCCTGCCCTCTTCTTCGTCCTGCCCGTCATCTTCCGCAGGTGCGGCCTGCTCTTCTTCCTCCGCAGGCGCTTTCCTGCTGTAATATATCTTCACCGGCTCCCGGCTGTTTATCCACCCGGCGTCCGGCGCCGCCGTGAAATTCCCGGCTTCGATCCTTACGGTTGCGTCTTCCAGTTCTTCCATTACAACACAATTGTTTTTCGCCGTAACTATACTGTCCTGCACATCTATTACAATATTGCCGGCTTCCATTTTCGTGTTTTTTCCATAATCAATCTTTATCGGATCGCCTTCGAGTTCCGCAAAACCTTCTTCTTTCGAGTAATGGAGGTTACGCCCTTTCACGTTCAGATCGCCAAGTATCAGTTCCACCGCGCCGGGGATATTGAACTCGACCTTATCGAGATCGCCGAAAGCTTCCTGCGTTTTGATAATCAGTTTTTCGGCCTGTTTTTTATTTTCCTGCGCGTTTGCCGCAGTCGAAAACACGACAACCAGCCCGGCGGCGAGCATCAAAACCAGCTTCGGAATGTGATTTTTTATCCTGTTCATTCTAACCCATGCCACTGATAATATCCCGGAATCCATCTCCGTCAGGCGTCGGTTCAAGCCCGAAAAACCCCGCAACAGTCGCGCCCAGGTCGGCAAAAGAAGCCCTTGTGCCGAGATCGCCCGGAACCGCTCCGCCACCGTATTTCACCAGAACGGGCACGTACTCCCGGGTATGATCCGTACTCGCCGTATGAGTCGGGTCACAACCATGATCCGCCGTTATTGCGAACAGATCCTCATCGCCCAGCATCGACTCTATCCCCGGTATTTCGGCGTCGAATTCTTCGAGCGCCCGCCGGAATCCATCCACATCCCGCCGATGCCCGTATTCCTGATCGAAATCAATCAGGTTGGCGAAGATAAATATTTTATTACTATTATTCTGATTATCCAATAAAAGTTGCCTTATTTGTACTATCCCATCAATATTGGACTCCGCGTGGACACATTTACTGAACCCGCGATGCCCGAAAAGATCATCCACCTTGCCGATTCCAATTACTTCAACCCCTCCCTCGCGCGCGATATCCAGCAGCGTCGGATACGGCGGGGCTATCGAAAAATCGCGCCTCCCTTTCAGTCTGCGAAACGATCCGGGCTCGCCGTCGAAAGGCCGCGCGATCACGCGATCCACGTTGTACGGATCGCCGTTCATAACCTTTTCGCGCACAACGCCGCATACCTCGTACAGTTTTTCCACGCTCATAACATCCACATGCGCCGCGATCTGAAAAACGCTGTCCGCGGATGTATAAACTATCGGCCTGCCGGTATCGAGATGCCGCCGGCCGAGCTGCTCGATGATCCGCGTGCCGCTTGCCTCGCAGTTACCAATCGGTTCCAGGCCGGTTTTCTCGATGAATAAAGAGATAACCCCGTCCGGAAACCCGCCGGGGTAAAGCGCCGGCGTCTCCCGCCTGATCCTTCCCGCCAGTTCCCAGTGCCCCGAAGTCGAATCCTTCGCGTGCGATTTTTCCGCCATACGCCCGAAAAAAGCCTCCGGCGACGCGGATGGGGCGACCCCTTTCATCGCGAGCACGTTTCCGAGCCCGAGCCGCCGCAGGTTCGGAATCCTCAGCCCGCCGCATGCTTCCGCCAGATTGCCCAGCGTGTTTGTTCCGGCATCACCGAAATCCCCGGCATCCGGAAGAGCGCCCGCTCCCACTCCGTCCAGCACTATAACCAGCGCTTTTGCGGCCATTTCACGCCCCTTCAGGATTTTGCTCTCGGGTGAAACTGTTCAAACGATTTTCTCATCTGATGCGTTGTCGCATGAGTGTACTTCTGCGTGGTCGATATATCCGAATGCCCGAGCATCTCCTGCACCGCCCGCAGATCCGCACCGTTTTCCATCAGGTGCGTCGCGAACGAATGCCTGAAAGTATGCGGAGAGATATTCGACATGACACCGGCGTCCCTGCCCAGGTCCTTCACCATCTTCCACACCGAAGCGCGCTGCACCGGGCCGCCGCGGGATGTCAGAAAAAGCCTGTCCGATCCACGGTTGTCCCATTCAGTCCTGACTTCTTCGAGATATTTCTTCAGCCACTCCCGGGCTATCTCCCCGATCGGGACCATCCGCATCTTCGATCCCTTGCCGAAACATTTTATGTAGCCCTCGCTCCAGTTGAGATCGCTGAGCTTCAGCCCGGTCAGTTCGCTCACCCTCATCCCGGTCGCGTAAAGCGTTTCCACGATCGCCCTGTTGCGGATTTCCACCGGCTTCTCGACGGGCATAGACTCTATTATCCGCTTGACCTCTTCGCTGCTCAGCGTCGATATCGGCGGATCGAACTGCCTCGGGTTCTCTATGTCGTCGAGCACATCCATCCCCACGCTGCCCTCGCGATAAAGATACTTCACAAAGCTGCGTATCGCGTTGACTTTTCTCGCCACCGTGTTCGGCGCCATGCCGCGCGACCTCAGCCGCTGGTTGAAAAGACTCACCGTATCCGCGCTGATCCTGGATATCTGCGCCATCCGATTCTCGTCGAGGAAATCCGTAAACTGCGCAAGGTCGCGCCCGTACGCATCCAGCGTGTGGCGCGAGTACCCTTTTTCGATGACGAGATAATTCAGAAACTCGTCTATGTAACTGCTTATCATATCAGCCATAAAATCATCTATCGATCAGCATCGGCTCGAACCTGAACTCCTGCAGCCAGACATCCTTTGCTATCTCCTTCTCCGCCAGAACCAACGGGAATTTGTTCAGCCAGATCGCATACTCTTTTGCCCAGCGCGGTTTTTCAGGCACGTCTTTTCCGCGACGGATTACAATCAGCCGCCCGGTTTTTTCGAAAAGCCTGATCAACCCGTCGGGCGGATGGTCGTCGATCGTCACATGAAGAATATCCTTCAGTTCGTCCTGCCTGTATCTTTTGCCGCCGATAAGCTCCATGTCGAAATTATTCGTCATACTGTAAATTCTGCTTTCCATCCCGCGCCCGTAATAATACATCGGCGGCGACATGGAACTGTCTGTGAAAGCAAGCGGAGAATCACTGTTCCGCATATATTCCGTAACGCTGTTCCAGTCCGGCTTCGCCAGCTCGCTCTGCTTCATCGCGGGAACAAAACCGAATATCACGCAAAGCACAAGCACAGCGAACACGGCCCTCGCCCGCCAGCCGGTGAACCGCACGATTCCATTCGCCGCCACAGCATAAAAAGGCACCGCCGCGGGAAGAATAACCTGCCAGGACTCCGACGCGCCGACCGAGGTGAAACAGAACAGCAGCGCCATCGCAAGCGATGTTCCGGCCACGAAAAACATAAACACCCTCGGCCTGTACCCGTCCTCGTACTCACGGAAACCGGCGAACGGCAGATAATGATAAATAACGATCGCAAGCACGCCGCCGATAACGCTCCACCCGTTCAGCAATCTCTCGCCGATGTAAACCCCGCCAAGTACAAATATGAGATGCACATACTTGCCGATGAAGAGCAGTCTCAAATTGAGGTTGACAAGCTGCTCGGAAGGGATCGTGTTGTACAGTGGATTCTCGGGATCGATCACGCCCGGCATAAAGAATGCCGGCATCCAGTGCTTTGCCCAGAAAGCGGCTGATGCAAGCAGGACAATGTTGAGAGGAATCCACCACCACAACGCGCGCACCCTGTTTTTCGCGAACCCGAAAAAAAGTATGTTCGCCGGCAGAACCAGGAACGCGGCGTGGAACCCGAAATTGACACCGGCAAGCATCACGATCGAAAAAGCGGCGGCAACCCATCCGTTGTTCTCGCCCTCGAATACCCGCCAGAAAAGATACAGGCCCAGCGTAAAAAACAGAAGCCCGATCGAGGTCGCAATCGCCGCCCGGGACACCATTACATGATACGGCATCACTGCAAGCAACAGCGCCGCGATCACAGCCGCGGGCCGCCCGAACACCCTTTTAACCAGAGCATAAACCAGCAATATCGTCAAAAGCCCGGCGAGCAGTGAAGGCATCCTCAGCCACAACTCGCTGTCGCCCCCGCCGCTCCAGAGTTTCATGAACCACACATAAGGGAAAAAACTGCCGGTGTGCATGTCCGCTTTAAGCAACATCAATTCCCACAGGTGCCCCCAGCCGTCGCGGGTGAACATCCACACGCGCGCCTCCCGCCCGGAAAGCAGCGGCACGCCCGGCCCCGGCGCCCTCAACAATATCGCCAGTATCGCCACCAGTAATTCAGCCCAGTATTTTCCTGCGTTTTTTTTCATTTATCGTACCGTGGCATCGACAGTGTGAAATCCGGCGCCGGATTATCGATGCATATAATTCCGGCGGGCGTCTTCTCTTCTTCACATTTATATAATACCATCCCGGGCTCGGCGCTGATAAATTCCACCCAGTTGTATTTCAGCGTGACCGTCCGGCCTTCAGCCCGCAACCCGCTCACCCTTATCCTGCTGTAATCAGCCTCCACCCGCGCCGTCGCCCCGATCAGGTAGTTCGGCTCGTAATCCGGCAGCTCGAAAACATCGAACCGGCCCACCCTGTCCCTGTGCATGAAATATCCGGTGAATTTAGAAAAGTACGACCGCGCGGAATCCGACCAGCAGATTATCCATTTAACGTTGTACAGCTCAAGCCGGGCCTTCATTTCCTCCGGCGATATATCCGATATTTTCTGCCCGAACGCCCGCCCGTCCTGAAAAGAAACCCGATGATACTTCAGGAACACATAAGGATAAGGGCCACCGACGAACTCGCGCCCGGTTCTCAGCCCGAAATGCGAAAGAACCTGGCTCTTGCCGTAAACCTGCCCGCCGCTTTCCGCATCCATATCACCCGAATCCTCGATCATTATCCGCGCCCCGGGCGGCAGCGCCTTTATGTAACCACAGAGCGCTTCTATCTCCTGGCCCGGCTGTCGCGCGAGCAGGTACCGCACCTGCCGGAGCCTGTTATGCGCGTAGAAAGAACACGCTATAACCACAACGACGATCCCGTAAACGGCCAGTGTGCGTGCGATCGAAGATTTGCCGCGCGATGCCGCAAAAGACGCGAGCGCCACCCCGCCCGGCAGCGCGAACCATAACTGCGCGACCGGGAAATACCGGGCCGGGTTGAGCATGTCGCCGCCCGGCAGGAACGACCCGTAATACGAGTAAACGAGAATTGCCGTTCCGCAAACTCCCGCATACAGCGCAAGCGTTCTTTCCCCCCGCTTCCACAGGCCCGCGAATCCCGCCGCGCCCGCTGCCAGCAGCCCGCACAGAACAACCGAGTGAACCGCGCCGTAAGCGCCGCCGAACTCCTTCATGTTCATCATCATACTGCCTGTGAAATAATCCTTCAGAGGCCGCAGCACATCGAAATTCGTCCAGAACGGCGCCTCGCGAACAACGCTCGAATACGTCATCGACGCCATCACCACGTGTATCCACTGATAGTTGAAAATAAACGCGACCGCCGCCGCCGCGAACAGCCCGGCAAGCCGCAACCACCGCCGCCGCGCAAGTACCCACACAAGCGCAAAACACGCACACGGGAGCAGAATAACTATCGCCGTTTTGTGGATGAATATCGCGAGCGGCACGACCACCGCCACGCCTGCCCACCACAGCCCGCCATCGCGCGAATACCTGTAAATAAACGCGGCCGCAAGTATCGAAAAATACGTCACCGCGCCCGCGGTAAGCATCCCGCCGAGAAAAAACATCGCCGGTATTCCCACGAGAAAATACAGCCCCCCGAGCAGGAACGCGCCGCCGGATTCCCCGCGGCTGAACCCCATCACGCGCGCCGAAACCCACCATGACAGCGGGAACAGCGCCAGCCCGGTTATAAAGAACCGGAAAACCACCGCGCCCGCGGTAAGCCCGCCGAATCTCACACCCAGCCATTGCAGCGCGATGTTGCTGTTCCAGATGAAACCGAGCGGATACCCGCCCATGAAATGCGGATCGTAACCCCACAGCAACCCGGTCGCCTCATGGAATCTGCGAGCCGCTTCCACCTGATATGTCAGAATCGAAAAATCGTTGAAATATATCGAATCCCGACCGGGTAGCCCGGCGAATTCGCTCACGAGCCCGACAAGAAGAACCAGCATCGCAGCGGAACCGGCAAGCCACCAACCGTTTTGTTTTAAATACTTCATAGGCCCACCGTTAAAATCTCATCCTCCGGGCATAACGCGACCTGAACCCCGGATCGACTGCCATCTTTTTCGCGAACCACGAAATCACATCGCCCGAGAAAAAAACCGAAGGGTTGATATCGCACTCGATCCAGCACCCTTTGCACGCAATAACTTTTCGTCGCGCGGCATCCGCCGCCGCGCCGTGCCATATTTCTGAAAACCGCTGCTCCGTCACGTTCCCGGCGGAATCGCCCCGCATCACGCTGCACGGAATCACATCGCCCCCGGACGTCAGCCGGAAATGGGTGAACATCGCCATGCACGGAGGCGCGGGAGCGAACCTTTTCAGCAGCGCGCGGTTCCTTCCGCCCTCGTTCAGGTACTCCTCCGAGACATCCCGCAGGAACGCGCCCGCGAACTCACCGCGCCTCCGAGCGGAGTCGGCACGGTCCTTTATCTCGCGATGAATCCTGTAGAACGATTCGACCTCCACCGGCGTCATGCCGTCTTCCGGCTCGAAACCGAGCGGCGCGGAAAACGGGTCGGCGTCCTCCATGCCCTTGCCCTCGTGATAGCGCGCCCCGAGAAACATGTTATGGCCGACACCCAGTTCCGCCGCAAGATCATGAATCGCGTACATCTGCGCCGCCGTGCCCTTCATAACCGTCTGGTTGATCCCGGCATGAAATCCGAACTCCTTTTTAAGTTCAGACAACCGGCGCAGCGTTTCGATCGCTCTCGCCTCAAATCCCTCGACGCCTCGAATCGCATCGTGCGTGCCGTCAACGGCATCGAGACTGACCTGTATGTGAAGTTTTTCGCCTAACGCGCCGGCACCGCGCACGAACCGCTCGACACGGTCAGGCATAGAGCCGTTCGTAGTTATATAAAAAATCCTGCATGCGGTGTAATCAACCGTCAGCCTGAAAATATCGGCAAGATCATCGCGCAGGAACGGCTCGCCGCCGGTTATGCGCGCAACCTGCAGCCTGCTCATCGCGGGGTCGCGCACAACACGCGCGTAATCATCCACCGACAACTCCTTTTCAGCGCCGGAACTCCATTTGTGAATCTCGCACATCGCGCACTTCGCGTTGCAGCGATCCGTCACGTTGAACGTCATCAGGAGCGGATGCACGGGCTTTGCCGCATTTCTGAGTCTTCTTGCCCGCGCAATCGCGGCGAGCGTGGAGATCATATCTTCCACTCCCTTTTCAGCCGCATAATCTCCAGCGCCATTATCAGGACATTTTTCGGCGCTATCGAATGTGAGCTTCCATATTTTCTTTCATAACAGGCGACATCCCGCTCCTCGACCGCGAAGCCCGCACGGCTCGCCCGCAGCACAAGCTCGCCCTGCATGAATATCCCGTCGCCCTCCGGCAACGCTTTTTCAACTATATTTTTCTTAAAAGTTTTGATCGAGCAGCCGAGATCATGAAACTCGACACCGAAAATCCGTCGGAGCAGGAAATTGTATATGCCGGACATCGCCGCCCGCGCGCGCCCGTTTGGATACACTCTCCGCCTGCCCTGCACGAGATCGGCATCCGCCAGCCGCGCGACCATGCCCGGAAGATCGCCCGGCTCATACTGGCCATCTCCGTCCATGAAGGCTACAACCGGATAACTCGCCGCCGATAGCCCGGTCTTTAGAGACGCCCCCTGCCCGCGATTGACCTCATGGTGTATCGCCACGACCTCCGCATACTCCGCCGCCAGCGCGTCCGCCTCGCGGCCCGTCGCATCCGGGCTGCCGTCTTCCACGATAATTATCTCGAATTCCTGAAACGCCCCGCGCATAACATCCACACAACGCCGGACCAGCGGACCGATGTTTTTCTCATCGTCATAAGCCGGACATATCAGGCTGACAGAGGGATTGTCCAAAAAATCCTCCAGATATACGGGAGCCGCGCGCCGCGACTACATTTCGCGGCCTTTCATATCAGCTACGCCGTAGCTTTAAATATCCTACCATATAAGTGATTTTATTTCTTTAATTGCCAATTTCGCGCCGGGCCCGGTCGGAAAGCCTCCGGCGGCTTAAGGGGAACTTTTGAAAAAGGTTTCCTTTAGAATCCTTCCAAAACTTCTTGACCGCGAAGCGCTGAGCGGCGCCTTCTGCGCCGCTCAGCGCTTCGCTCGATTTTCACGGGGATAAAGATGAGAAAAGATAAGTCGCTCGCTGAAGTGAGCCCTTCCTCGTTGTCATACCTGCGAAGGAGTCTGTTGAAAAATTCCCGCTGTGTCATTCTGAGGAAGTGCAGCGACCGAAGAATCTCAATAACAAGTCCCAAAAGCGAGATCCTTCGCTACGCTCAGGATGACAAACTCTCTACGGTAACATTTTTCAACAGCCTCGCAGGCAGGTATCCACTTCTTAATGTAGACAATATTCTTTAGCCTGCATTTCTCACCAGTGCAGGATAAAAATCGTTAAGCCGGATTCTCCTGAGGAGAATGTCTTCCGGCGGGGCGAGGTCTCCCGAGACCCCAATCCTTCGTTTTCAACGGCGCAGCGATTGAGTGGTGAGGGAGCATACTGTTGCGTATGTGACCGAGCCCGAACCGACGCCGCAACACAGCAGGACAGGTGTTATCGCGATTTTCCGGATTTCTCTGTGAGAAATCCGGGTTAGTGTGCCACGTACAAAGCGCCGTTCTTTGTGCGTGCAAATCCTTTGTTTTTCCAACTATGTGTGTATTTAATTTGGAGTGTGAAAATTCCTTGTCGCTTTCGCCGCCGGAAATTCATTCCCGGCCCATAATAGAACAACGCGGCAATCCCGACTGTGCGGACTGTCAGTCCGCATGCCCGGCGGCCACAAAAGGAGAAGGCCCCCTATTTAAACGGGGGCCTTCAAATGCTCGAGCCGGAATATAAGCGGGATTCTGTCGCGGACCCGGGAGACAATACGTCGAAGAGATGTGACGGGGGCCCGTCAGGGCCTTGCATCTCCCGGGTCCGGAATGACCATTTATCTGGGACGCTCATTACTGCGCGCCTCGCGCGGACTACCCGGAACTACGCCGTTACAGCGTGCGGTGGTCGAGTTCAGAACCTCCGCCTCGGCGGGCCGCCTCTCAGTTCCTGCTTGTCCTTGCACCGGGTGGGGTTTGCCTGCACAAAATGTCGCCACTCTGCCGGTGCGCTCTTACCGCACCCTTTCACCCTTACCTGTGGCTTCGTTAAAAACCCATCGGCGGTTTGCTTTCTGTTGCACTTTCCGTGGGGTCACCCCCCCTGGCCGTTAGCCAGCACCCTGCCCTGCGGTGTCCCGACTTTCCTCAGGCTCGAAAGCCCGCGGCCATCCATCCGGCTCTTTCAAGTTCCGTCACTGAATATTTTAAACTTTTCCACCCAAAAGTCAAAATCGCTGTCTATTCTGTTTGTGTTTTGAAAAGATTAGTTGCGCACGCCGTCCAGCACTTCATTGCAAAGCCTGTCCGCGTGCTTGTTTTTTTCTCGCCGGATATCAACTATCCTGAAAGATGCCAGCCGGGACGAAAGCTCCCTGGCCCTCTCGTAAAGCGGCTGGAGATCCTGGTTCTTCACCCTGTATCTGCCCTGTATCTGGCGGGCTATAAGCTGGCTGTCGGTATAAAGCGTGACCTTCGCCGCGTTAAGCTCCAGCGCGGCTTCCAGCGCGAGAATAACCGCTTCATACTCCGCCCTGTTGTTCGTGGTATTTCCCAGCGGTTTCGACCGCTCCAGGACAACCGAGTCCTCGTGAATAAGCACGGCTGCGGCTGCGGCCGGTCCCGGGTTCCCCCGGGCCGCTCCATCCGTGAACACTGTCAGTTCAAGTGGTTTCTGATCTTTGAAAAGAGGCATCCGTTCTCAGTCTGTCTGCTCGGGGACGAAAAGTATTCTCCCGCATCTCTGGCATTTCACGATGACATCGCCGTATTCGAGTTTCTGAAGCGTGGCGCGGCTTACTTCCACGTTGCAGCCGGTGCATACTCCCTCTTCCACGGTTGCTATCGCAACACCGTCTCTCTCCCGCTGGAGCTCCTGGTACATAGTCAAAAGATTTCTGTCTTCAAAATCTTTGAAGGATTTTCGCTCCTGCTTTAACTCTTCTATCTTCTTTAAATAATCTTCCTTATTATTTTCACGATCCTCGGTTATGCTTTTGAACTCGCCTTCTATCCCCTTGAGCGTTTCTTTCACTTCGCTCTTTTTTATTTCGATGTTCTCGACAGCAACCATCAACTTTACAATTTCGTTGTCGCTGTTCTTCATTATATTCATATACTGCTCGCGTTCCTTCTGAAGATACTGAAGATCTTTCGGATCGGTTCCCGGATCGAACAGCTTGTCTTCGATCTCTTTTTTCTTCGCCTTGGCGTTTTCGATTTTTGCCCTGTGATCATCAGCTTCCGATTTGAACGGCTCCTGTTCCTTGTCGAGCCTCTTTATCTTCTCCTGCAGATCCCTGTGCTTTTTCTGGATGGGATCCTCCTCGCGGTCAAGATTTTTTATCCATCTCGTATTCGCGATTATTTCATTATCGATCATCTGCAACCCGTAGAGCTGCGAAAGTTTCTTGTATAATTCGGACATCGCACCAATCCTCCGGCTCAAAGAGCCCTGTTAAAATACTTTTTCCAGTCACGTAAACAGAAACTATAGTATATTTGCATATTCTATGAATTTCAACAAGAACTATTGTTATGATTATATATCACCATTGTCAACAATCCTTCCTGATGTTAAAATTTAATTGGGTGTTTTCTATGCAAATCAGCAATATGGCCCCCGAGACGTTTTTTCCTTTTCTGGAATCACTGTCGAAGGGACAAACATCAACGACCGGCCTTTATTTTTCAGCGTCGCAGGCGCTTAACCTGAGACGCGAAATTCGTGTCGGGGATTTTTCGAGCACCCGGCTGGCTCACAGGACTCAAACTCTTTTCTCGAAAACAACCCCGCTGCTCGAAGACAGCTTCAACAGCGTCTTCAAATCCCGCTCGATGAATTCCGGCAACAGCATGGTCGCGACAGGCAGCGCCGCAGACGGCGCGTTCCTCTCGAACTTCGATATATCCGTTAAACAAACAGCTACTTCCCAGTCGGTTTACAGCGACGCGCTTAAATCCTATGAGCCGATGGAACTGCCGCGGTCCGTTTACGAATTTGTTATCGATCGCGGGTTAAGAACCGACAGGTTCAGGATCACAACAAGCGGTTCGGACACCAATAGAGATGTGATTGAAAAGATTGTCGATGAAATAAATTCATCCGACATCGGCGTAACCGCAAGCACAGTGGAAAACTACTCCTCCTCGACCGTAAGGCTGATGATCCAGGGCATAGACAAATCCGAGATGAGCATGATTTCCGTCAGGGACACAAGCGGCGATATCCTGGACCGGCTCGGGGTATCCACGGTCAGTTACGCAACATCATCGAAGGGCGGGCTGGGAGAGGTTACAGGCGAGGCGATTTTTTCGGTCAACGGGCAAACTTTCCACAGCGGAACAAACACCGCGCATTTTTATGAGAACCTTTTAACGGTCCCCTCGTACAGGACCGACCCGTATGCCACCCCCGAAGAGCTATACGAGGAATGGTATGAAAACGGCGGGCTGGAAAACTACGCGCCTCAAACAAAAAGCTCGCAGGGCGGCATTTACGGCGACTACAGTTTTTCTCTAAAGCTCGAAGGCGCTAACTCAGGAACCGCCGCGCTTCCGATCCGCGAAGATCTCCAGAAAATATCCTCCGCCATCGGCGAGTTCGTAACGGCATTTAATAATACGCTGGACGAACTCAGGCCCAACCCGGTGTTCGGATACCGACAGGCTAAAGGTTATCTCGAAGGAGTTCTGTCCTCGAACAAACAGGAACTCGAAAGCTTCGGCATAACAAAAACCGCCTCCGGCTACGAAGTTGACATGGAGGTTCTCGAATCAAAGCTTCGGACCGATTTCGAGGATGTCAAATCCCTGTTCGGCGGCCCCGGCGGAGTCGCGGAAAAAACCGTCTACGGGGTGAGAAAAATCCTCAACGCACCCATGACAGGCATCAGCCGCGTGGAATCCACCGGCAACGACGACCACTTCTTCAATGTCGCGGGATTATTCTACGACGGTTCTTTCTGATCAGAGAAAATTTCTCTTCGATAAACATTCTTCGATTCCAAAAAAGAATCCAGAACGGCAGCTATCGTTTTCGGGTTCACGTCATACAGATCGAAGATTTCCGACACGACTTTTTTCCCGCTTCTTTCCGAAGAAACAACCCACTGAAACTCTTCGTCCCTTCTCCGCAAAGCCACCTTGCCGTCGAGCCCGTAAGCCGCCATCTTAAGATCCGCTGCGGCAGTAGCATTCTCCAGCGCCTCCAGCCTCTGCACATCTGAGAACCGCCGCTTCTTCTGAAGTTTTTTCTGCAACTGCCACGCTTCCCATTGAGCGCGGTCGCGGTCATAAACTTCAGCCTCGCGCCGCCTGGCTTTCTTCGGCGCTCGAACTCCGTAAACAGGCGCCACGGGCGCCATGCTGTCGGGATGCTCATTTTTATCTTCGTAGTCCAAAAGGAACTCCGCGATCAGAACAGTTTTTCAATTTTTGAAACATCGGTCAGAACGAATTCGGGGTCCAGCGCCTTCATCTGCTCGACAGCTTCGAGGCTCTTGATGCCCGTAAGCACTATCGCGGCGCAGGTATTCATTTTTCTCGCCGCCATAATGTCGCTCAGCGAGTCGCCTACTATCAGTATCTTTTTGCCGGCATCGTCGGGAAACGGCAACTTCATATCGATAAGCTCTTCAATTCCTTTTTCGGGGTAAAGAGATTTAAGATAAACATAAGGATGCGGCTTGGATATGGACTCATGCTTCCTGTTGCCGGCCATCCATTTCTCGGCTTCCGCTATCTCCCTGTGCGTAGCTATCCGATCCGATTCAAAGAAATGGTGCAAACCCCAGCGCCGGAGCGGCTCGATTATTTCATCGTACGGCCTGCCGGTCGCAATTCCCAGCCTCAGCCCCGCTTCCTTGAGCATCGCCATCGCAGAAATTATTTTCCCCGCCGGTATCACCGGCTCCTCGAACTGTATCATGCCGTCCTTGTGTATCTCGCTCGGAGCCGGCCCGTTGTCTCTTTCATACAGCCTGTCACCGAGATACCTCTGCTGAAAAAGAGCCACCACCAGGTCCCACATCGGGCCCGACCTCTGGAAAACAGGCTTCGCCAGCCCCGTCCGCTCATATCGCCAGTCATTGATATCCTCGACAAAACGCTCGGCACGCTTCTGCGGCTCGGCGGATGTTTCCCTGAGCGGTTTCTGCTTCATTCTCCTGTTTCTGAACGACTTAAAATACGCGCTGTTCCCGTCTATCTTTTCCAGAAGCATATTGCGCCCCGGGATCAGCCTTCCTATCTCCCTCAAAGTCCCGGCGCTGAAAGGCTCGTCCAGAACGGCTGCGACCTTATCCCTCGGACCCGCCGACACTATCAGGTCGATCAGGTAGAGCGCGAATGAAAAATAAGCCAGGTCCCAGTTAGTGTTGATTCCGCTGTTTTTAAGGTATGCAATGAAGTCCTCCGACACAAAATGCGAAAGCGTAACCGGCGCACCGGGTTTGACCATAATGGTCTGGAACGTCTCGTTGTTCAACCCGACGAACTGGCCGCCGTAAAGCAGCTCCAGCACCGTGAGATCCGCCGCGTTCCAGTACTCGGACTCGCTCGTAACCACTCCATCCATATCAAAAATTATGGTTTCGATATTCAGGAATTTTTCTCTGTCGTTTACTACAGGCATTCTCGGCTTCCGGTTTCTTTATTCTTTCTCCAGCGTTACCGTCCCTTTTACCCCGGGTGTCGTTCCCTTCCTCCACGCGCATTCCGAAAACGTTATCTTGAGCGCCTCGCCGAACGACCTGAATATGCTTTCCCAGATGTGGTGGGGATTGTAGCCTTTAAGCAAATCTATGTGAAGCGTACACTTCGCCCCCTGGACAAAGCCCTCGAAAAACGTGACCAGGTCGGCACGCTGCATATCCTCGACAAGCTCCGGCCCGGATTTCAATTTATCATCCATTACAAGAAGCGCCCGCTCCTCGAAGCTGATCGTCGATCTCGCCAGCGCCTCGTCTATGCAGGACAACGCGCAGCCTGAACCGTTTATCCCGGATGCCAGCTCCCTGTTGAACATCTCAAGGTACGCCTCGCCGAGCGCAAGCCCGATATCCTCGCATATTACATGCGTCAACTTGAAATCCTCGAGCTTTATCGTGACCGCCAGGTTCATGCAGGCCCGCCACGATATCGTCTCCAGCATGTGGTTGAAAAACTGGAGAGAAGTGTCGATTTTCTTTTTAAAATCTTCCTGCCTGTCGCCGCGTGAGAGTTGCAGTTCGATTTTAGACTCGTTTGTTTCCCTCTTTATTTTTATGACATCCGGTTGATTCGCCATTTAGCTTCTCCATTGTTATCATCCGCCCGGTTTCCGGCGGTTTTATTTTTTACCTTTCGGTTTTCTCTTTTTTTCTTCCTGCCCGAGAATCTTCAATCTTTCCGCAACAGCCATCGCGTGCGCCGGGAAACCTTCATAACGCGCAAGCGTCTCGGCCATCGGCGCGAGCGATTTAAAACCCTCCCGCGTTACGAACCCTATCGACGATCTCTTCAGGAAATCATAAACCGTCACGCCCGAGAACGATCTCGCGAATCCGCCGGTGGGCAGTATCGCGTCGATACCGAGATTGAAATTGCCGAGCGTTATCGGCGTGTCCGGCCCGAGCAGAATCTCGCCGGCGTTATTCACATCGTTAATCACTTCCAGCGGATCGCTGATAAGAATCTCCATGTGCTCGGGCGCGAAAAGGTTGACGAACTCGACCGCCTGCTTCATGTCGCGCGTCAGAACCGCGCCGCCGAATGCCGAGAACCCTTTCTTGATAAACGTCTTTCTGGGCTCAGGCAGCTTTTTGATCAGCGCCGGCAGTTTCGCGTCGACTTTTTTTATCAGTTCTTCGCTGTCGGTGACGAGCAACGCCGTCGAGTCGGGCCCGTGCTCCTGCTCGATCAGCAGGTCGAGCGCCGCTATCATCGGATCGGTGGTCGCGTCCGCAAGTATTATCGACTCGCTCGGCCCGGCAGGCAGACCCACATCGATCGTTCCGTAAAGAAGATGCTTCGCCGCGGTCACGTACCCGCTGCCCGGCCCGATAACCTTGTCCATCTTAGGAATCTTTTTTGTCCCGTAAGCGACAGCCGCGACCCCCTGCGCGCCGCCCACCCTGTAAACATTCCTGATCCCGCATGCCCGCGCTGCTACAAGCGTTCCCGCATCCGCTTCACCGCCCGGCCCCGGAGGGGTTATCACCGCTATCTTTTCAACCCCGGCCACAACCGCCGGAATCCCGAGCATCACCATCACCGACGGGAACGATCCCTTCCCTCTCGGCACATAAAGCGCAACCGACGCGATCGGCGTTATCTTCTCGCCCGCGAACACGCCCGGCTCGACCGGAGTGATCCACAGCGCCTGCGGCATCTGCCTTTCGTGGTAACATCTCACATTTGCAACGGATTTCTCTATCGCGGCCTTTATTTTCTTCGGCAGTTTTTTCTCCGCCTCGTCGAATTCCTTTGCCGTCACCTTGAATTTCGACGGCTTAAGATCAATCCCGTCGAACTGCTTTGTATACTTCGCGATTGCGCTGTCTCCGTTATCCCTTACATCTTCGACAACAGGTTTTATCTTTGATTCGTAGGCCTCGATGTCAACTTCCGTCCTCCGAAGCAGGCGTTTCTTTTCATCATCGCGCATTTCGTTCCAGCGATATACTGTAAGCATTTGTCTCCTCCAACCAATCAGAACGATTAACATTATAACAAAATATGTATAAAATTACATAACACACCTCATGCAATATTCTCCCGCCCGGGAGATAATGGTGTATAATGACCAGCGATGGAGGCCGGTTTTGGATCGTGGCAGGCTTATAGAATTGTACAGGCGGCTCGCGCATGAATGCGTGCCCGCGAAAGTCCGTCTCGAACTCACGCGCGGATGCAACCTGCGATGCGTGCATTGCAAGGTCGCGCTCGATAATTCGCCGGAAAACGAAATAACCCCCGCCGAACTGAGGAGATTCCTGCCACAGCTCATCGAAGCCGGCGCGTTCCAGGTGAATCTGACCGGCGGAGAAATTTTCTCGCGGCCCGATATCATGGAGCTGCTCGAAACCATCTTCAGCTTTGACCTGATGGTGAACATCCAGACCAACGCAACCCTTATCCGGGGCGAACATATCGAGCTGTTAAAGAAAAACATCGATCGCGTGGTCCGGATCGCGGTCAGCATTTACGCGGGCGACCCGGAGATACACGACGGCGTTACCGGCGTCACCGGCTCGTGGGAAAAATCGACGCGGGAGTTTTTCGAGATGCGTGACGCCGGGCTCGAAGTCGCGGCGTTCTGCCTGCTGATGAAAGAGAACTCCCCGCACTGGAATGAAACAAAAGATTTTTTTGAATCAAATAAAATGTTCTACCAGTTCGCTTCGCTGATGGTAGCGCGCGAGGACGGCTGCATGCAGCCGCTCGAACACAGCGTGCCGGATGAAAGCCTCGGCGGACTTCCTGTAGAATGGGACAGGTTTCTCAATCCCGATCCCGGGTCAATCCCCGCAGCCTACGACGGCGATACACGGTTGTCCGAATGGTGCGTGGCGGCACGCTATCCGTGCATTCTTCCCAATGCGGACGTGGTGCCCTGCCAGGTGATCCGCCGCCCGGTCGGCAACCTTCGCGAAACGCCGTTCGCCGAAATCTGGCGCGGCTCGCCGCTGCTCGACGAGATACGCGCACTCCGCGTACGGGATCTCGATTGCAGAAAATGCGAGTTTTTTCCAAGATGCAAACCATGCATCGGAATCGCCTTTGACGAATCAGGCTCTTTTACATCACGTCCCGAAGCTTACTGCAAACTTACTCACAAATTCATGAAAAAGGAGACTCACTGATGCAGGATTTCAAAATCACAACACTTTGCTGTAACACGGTTATGACCAGCGCCGGGCTTCTCGCAGAACACGGACAGAGCTTCCTTATCGAAACACCGGACTCGCAGGTGCTGTTCGATGCCGGGCAGTCCGATGTCACTGTCCGCAACGCGAAACTCATGGGAAAAGACCTTTCCAGAACCGAATTCGTAGTGTTGAGCCATGGCCATTATGACCACGCGGGCGGGCTGAACGCGGTTCTGGATGCGGGGATAAAATTCAAGCTTGTGCTGCATCCGGACGCATGGCAGGAAAAGCTCGCGCTGACACCCGACGGCGTCCGCCCGATAGGGATAAGCCCTGTTATAAGAGAAAAAATCAGCGCCGCAGGAATCGAGATAATCGAAACCAACGAGCCGTTCGAGGTGTTGCCGGGTATCAAAACGACCGGCGAGGTGCCGATGAACAACGAGTTTGAAGTAATCGAGCCGATGCTCATGGTCAAAGGCGAATCGGGCCCCGTGCCGGACCCGCTGAACGACGATCTGTCTCTTATTGTCTCGACCGACAAAGGCACCGTCCTGCTGCTCGGCTGCGCCCACCGCGGAACCGTAAACCACATGAGAAGAACCGCGGAAATCACAGGCGAGAGTAATTTCTTCGCGGTGATAGGCGGGATGCACCTCGAGCGGGCGCAGCAGGCGCAGATCGACGCGACCGCCGCAGCGCTGACGGAATTCGACGTGAAATCAATCGTGCCGTCACACTGCACCGGCCCGCGTGCCACCGCCGCGCTCATGATGAAATTCCCGGAAAAAGCGTTTCCTAACTTTGTCACTTACAGTATCGCGGGGTAATCCGCAGCTCTTTTAGCCCGGATTTCTCTGTGAGAAATCCGGAAGATCGTGATAACGCCTGTCCTGCTGCGCCGGGTAACATGCACAAGCTTTGCTCTGTGCATGAATCGGTCGGGCCGAAAGGTCTCGGGGCAGAATGACAGCTTATAGTGATTCTCAAAAATAAACTTGAATACATGC
>Ga0116162_10000199_pt1 | contig 48138 bp, 57 predicted proteins | sample AD_UKC105_MetaG_FD_89875 | JGI IMG/M metagenome (GOLD analysis project Ga0116162, IMG submission 89875) | Active sludge microbial communities of municipal wastewater-treating anaerobic digesters from Hong Kong - AD_UKC105_MetaG | ecosystem: Engineered > Bioreactor > Anaerobic > Digestate...
AACCACCTTTCGGATTTGAAACCAGCAAAAGCTAAAATGCAACCAGCAAAATAAAAAATGAAACCGGAGCGGTTTCATCAAGGGTAAACGTGAAATTGTATCAATATTACCGTCATTAGACAACTATATCGCAGAAGATTGATACAATAAATGTATTCGTCTTCTGCGATATATTTTTGCCCGAAAAGCCTGTAAACACGGACATTTTCGGCGCTTTTTGTTTTCAAGTACAAAAGCCGACGACCGTGCCGAGCCTTGATTTTTGCCTTTGAAACGCCGATTTTGCACCCAACCGTCGTTTTGCCGCCGAAAAATCGTTAACGAGCAGTCATTTTGGTGCAAATCCAGGTTTTTGGTGCATTGTTTATGTGACTATTCGGTAAGAGCATAAGAAAAAAGCGCGGACGAACAACGCCCCACCGCTAGCATGATAACCAGTAGTGGGGCGTTCGTGTAAGTTACTCGATCCTTTTCGTGTCTTGTATTTGGCTAATCAGGCTCCGGGCAATCGCCTTGAGGTCTACAAATGCGATTTTAATCATGCATTCGTATTCTGACAGGCTCAGGTATATGAACTCGTCATCGGCTTTAATACTAAGCCTTTTTATTTTGAGCTCAAATCTTGTTTCCATGAAAACACCTCCTTCTATAATAGGAGATGTTTTTTTCGCGAGGCCTTAAGGCCCTAATGATATAATAGGGCGTCCTCCGCGTCCCTATTCAATTTCCGTACCGTTCATCAGCGTAAACACGAGCCGCCCGTCCGCATAGACCGTCGCTTTTTCCACGACCGCCAACCACAGGCTCTCGCTGAATTCGGTGAGCGTCCCGTGCTGCCGTTCCATCGTGTCCACAAAAGCCGTAAGCACAGTGTGCTGCTTTTTACGTGCTTCCTTCTCGGCTTTGAGTTCAGTTATCCGTTTTGACACATCGTTGTACTTTGTCACCAGCTCGTCCTGCCGTTTTTTGTATGCCTTCTGATTCTGCGCTGCCGTCGCGTTTTCGGCGATATGCTTGCGGTTCATTTCGATAAGTACCTCGGCTTCGGAATTCTTCGCGGCGATTTCCTCATCAATGGCTACGCTGTCGAAAAGGTCGGCAATTGCCAAACGGCATTCGATGATAACTTCATCGCGTATATCCTGCAGACCGTTCCACGCGGCTATAAACCGTGCCTTTATGTCGTCCTCGTTCATATGCGGCGTGGTGCATTTCTCGCCGTTTTTGAATTTGCTGTTACATTGCCATATCACACGGCGGTATTTATCGTTGGAATGCCACACTTTTGAACCGTAGAAGCCGCCGCAGTCGCCGCAAACAAGTCTCGTCGAAAAGCAGCTTTTACAGGTGTAGCTGCGCCCCAGCGCCTTGCGCCGCGCAAACTCCGCCTGTACCATATCGAAATCCTCAGGGTCGATAATGCCGTCGTGACTGTCAGTGACGTAGAATTGAGGAACCTCACCTTCGTTCGGCTTCATCTTTTTTGTCAAAAAGTCTGTGGTAAAGGTCTTTTGCAGCAGTGCGTCGCCCTTGTATTTCTCGTTTGTCAGGATACTCTCGACGACGGTGCATTGCCACTTTTCTTTGCCGCCGGGTGTCAGAACTCCCTGCGCGGTAAGATGCTTTGCAATCGCAGTGGGTGTTTTGCCTTGTAAAAACATCGTATAAATCCGGCGCACAATCTCCGCTTCCTCCGGAACGACCTGCGGCGTACCGTCCGCGCCCTTTTCGTAACCGAGAAACTGCCCATATGCCATTGACACCTTGCCGTCAGCTATGCGCTTGCGCCAGCCCCATGTGACGTTTTCCGAAATGGAGCGGCTTTCCTCCTGTGCCAAGCTGGACATTATCGTAATAAGCAACTCACCCTTGGCGTCAAATGTCCATATATTTTCCTTCTCGAAGTAGATTTCGATATTGGCATCCTTGAGTTTTCGTACTGCTGTCAGGCTGTCTACGGTGTTCCGTGCAAACCGGCTGACTGACTTCGTTACGATGAGATCAATCTTTCCGTCCAGCGCATCCTTTATCATTTGATTGAAGCCGTCGCGCTTTTTGGTGTTCGTCGCTGTGATACCCTCATCCGTATACACAAAGACGAAATCCCAGTCGGGGCGCTCCTTGATGTACTTGGTGTAGTAATCGACCTGCGCCTCGTAGCTGGAAAGCTGCTCCTCTTTCTCAGTGGATACACGGGCGTATGCGGCGACACGCCGCTGCTTCGGAACGGATACAGGAAGATTGGAAAAGCGCGATGTGACCGACGCCGGTATCATTGTAACTGTTCGCGCCATTAGCCGTTCCTCCTTGTCGCTTTTTCCCGTGCCGCCTGTCGCTTATCATCCGTCCAGCTTTCCCGCCGTGAGCGGTCTTGCCATCCGACCGCTGTCGTTTGACCGTCTTTGAAGTGAAACTCCAAAACATTGTCCGGCAGCGCGGTTATGAAATCTATACGCGCTGCAAAGGTGTCATCGTCAAAACTTCCGGTAACGAGAGCTTCGGCGCATACGGCCTTGAGTGTTTCTTCGGGTATTTGTTTTGACGCGCAGAATTTCTTGCCCTTGGTATTGAATGTGGCACATATCCATACAAAGCCGGCTTTTGAGGTTTTGCGCCGATAATTCTTTCCGCAAACACCGCACCGTATTGTTCCCGTGAATACCGTTATGGTGCCTTTTTTCACAGTGGTTTCGTTTGCCCTGCGCTCGATTTCTGCCTGTACCGCTTCAAATGTAGCACGGTCGATAATTGGCTCATGCGCTTCCTGCACAAGATACTGCGGGAGTTCGCCGTGATTGACGCGTGTTCGCTTTGTCAAGTGGTCGGTTCGGAAGGTTTTTTGCAGGAGCAAGTCTCCCGCGTATTTTTCGTTTCTGAGCATCTTTGCAATAGTGTCCTGATGCCACCCTTTACCAAAGCGCGTAGCCACGCCCATCTCATTGAGCCGGTTGGCGATAGCCTGTTTTCCAAAGCCTTCAAGATACAAAGTAAAAACGAGCCGTACCGTCTCGGCTTCCTCTGGGACGATTTCAAAAACGCCGTCCTTTGCCCTGTAACCGAGCATGGTACAGTCCCACGGTTTTCCTTCCTCGAAATTCTTCTTGATGCGCCATTTCTGGTTTTCGCTTGCCGACAGGCTCTCTTCCTGCGCGTAGGATGCGAGTATGGTCAACATCAGCTCGCCGTCGGCGCTTATACTATGGATATTCTGTTCTTCAAAGAAGACGTCCGTACCGAGCGTTTTTAGTTCCCGTACCGTCTCCAGCAGCGTGACTGTATTCCGGGCAAAACGCGATATGGATTTTGTAATGACCATGTCTATTTTTCCGGCGCGGCAATCGACAAGCAAGCGTTGAAAATTCTCGCGGCTGTCCTTGGTGCCGGTTTTAGCTTCATCCGCATAAACACCGACATATTCCCAACCACGGTGTTTTTGAATTAGCTCGCTGTAATAGCTGATCTGCGCCGCCAAGGACTGCAGCATCGCATCCTTGCCGCTTGATACGCGAGCGTATGCCGCCACGCGCTGTATGTCGAAATCTTCTCGCGGCGTAAATTTTACCCGCGCAATTTGACTGCCTGACACCTGCTTCATCTCCTTTCAGGGGTCATATATTCGCTCTAAAAGGCAGATAAATCAAGGCAATTCGCGCCATATACTACACAAAGATATGCTGTATTTGGCCGCTGTTTTTTCTTCGATTTTGGCATAATCGGCAGCAGATATATGTCCCTCGGACAGCCATTTTTTAAGTACGGCGACGACCGCCTTGTATTTCATGAGATTTGTTTTCCTGTCCAGTGTCATGCACTCGCCTCCGCTTTCTTGATGCGATGCTCGCGGAGCATTCATGACAGCAATATTTACTGTGTGGTCTACCATAAACCGTATATGACTTTCCACAGTGAACGCAGGTTTTTGTATAAAACGCTTTCTTGTTGATTTCGTTTGGATGGCTTTTCCACCACTCGTGACGGCAAGCGTCCGAACAAAACTTTCTCGGTTTCTTACCATTCATGTGTTCAAGCGGTTTCCCGCATTGCTTACAGAGGGGAACGCCGTTCTCATCCGGCGTGGCTGCGACTGTCGCATTTATATTTTGTCTGCGGCAGTAGCTTTTCACGGTATTGATGGAAAGCCCGACAACCTCAGCGATTGCCGCATATTTACAGCCTTCCGAGCGTAGCCGCATGATGGTTGATTTCTGTTCGTTGGTCATGGAAACCACCTCCTCGCTATACGGAGAAATGGAGGCAGTTTTGGGGAGGTGTTTTCTGAAAAAAGCAAAAAAGCCCGCCGAAGAAAAAAATTCTCGACGGGCTATAACTGTGGGTCAAGTAGTTGACCTGTGGTTTATTGTTTTCCGTTCAAACGCGGAATATCATTTTGTCGGAGCGTTACTCACTGTACTTGATGAAAGCATCAGTGAAGCCCGCCGCCTTAATTTTCGCGAGAAGTGCATCAGCGTTTGCCTTGACGGAAAATGCACCAAGCTGGACGCGGTAGTATTTCTTCGGCGCGGTCGGTTCGACGGGAGCAGCAGCGGCAAGCCCCGCTTTTACCTCGGCACGGAAGGTATCCATGCTCTTGCCGTGCTTCGGGAACCAGTGCATCACGTCGCCGTGATTGCTGGCAATCCCCAGCTTGTAACCCTCGCAGTGGCAGATTATGTTTTTTTCCGTCAGACTGTACAGCTTGCAGAGATACACGCAAAGCTCCACGGCTTCCTTGTAAACGGCAGAAAAATACGAGGCATCGGTCAGACCGTCCTCGCAGATTTCAAAGCCGATATGCGTATCGTTGCCGGAGCCTTTTGCACCGCTGCCGCAGTGCCAGCCGCGCATATTCCACGGCAGCGTTTGATAAGTAGCTATCGTTCCGTCAGCCAGCTTGCCGATGAAGCCATGGACGCAGACCTGTCGACCATCCGGCTTGTCCTGATTCCAGTGATTGTTGTACTGGTTCTTGCCAAGCAAACCGTCGTCGGGACCGACATAGCGTTTCAGGTTGGGGTTGTTCGCCCCGGTGGAATGCACCATGATACCCTTCGGCGTGATGGTTCTGCCCGCCTTATAGCAGGCGTTGTTGGTCAGAATGAGTTTATGCAGGTTCATTTAATTATCCTCCTTGCCAGACCTATCGTGTAATTGTTCAAGTACTTCCTTCAGTTTTGCCGGAATAGGCAGCCCCAAATGTCCGGCATTTTCAAGCATCGACACGCCCTCATTGGACAGATAAAAGAAGATGACCGCAGTACGCAGCACCCCAGCCTGCCCCAGTACTTGGACGTCGATGATGTTTCCGATACCGACCATCATAAAAATGAGCACCTTTTTGCAGATGCCCTTGAAACCTACCTCGCTGGACAGCTTCTTGTCCACAATCGCGCACATGACGCCCGTGATATAGTCGATAACCACGAATGCGATGAGCGCATAGAGAAAGCCGTCAGATCCTCCGAGAAACCAACCGAGCCAACCGCCGATAGCAGCGAGCATAAGTTGGATCCATGTCCAGATTTCTTTCATAATGAATTTCTCCCCTAATAAATAGTCACGCCGTTCAGATTTAGCTTTTCAGACGCTTTGCTGATTAAATCCGAAAGACGCGCTTTGCCTTTCCGTCCGCCGCTGTCCACGGTGAACGCCGTATAGAAACCGCCCCTGCCGAAATTGTGCGTCACATCCGTGACGGTACCGATGGTTTCGGTCTTTGCACCGCTGACAACGCGCACTTCGTCACCCATGGTGAGCTGAGGCGTGAAGATGCCAACGAAGCTCTCCTGCCTGCCGGATATGGCGATGGTCTGCGCCAACTCCTCGGCCATAGCCGTTATCTCGGTAAGAGTCGCACCGTCGGCGGCGGTTACGTAGGTCGTGCGATGTGAAGGCTGCACCCACCATTTACTTCTGGGGACAGTGGCGTAAACCGTGTTTTCCGGATCGGCGCAGGTGACGCAAACCCTGCTGACCGCTTCCGAATCGTCATATTCCACGTTGTAGCTCCAGCAGGTCTTGTCGCGCTCGAAGGTATACACGGCGGGCTGGTCGAAACGGGCATCTGTAGCGGTCGCCACGCCGATAACACCGTTAGCCGTTTCATCGACCTTCCAGCCGTCAAGCAGAGAGATGACCCGCTTGACGCCGTCCAGCATGGTGACATCCGGTTCGAAGCGTAGCTTCCACGCCTTCGCGCTGTCGCCGACAAAAAAATCCTCCACCTCGGCGAGGCGAAGAATCTCCTGCAAGTTCAGCTGAAGCGTCGTTTCTTCAAATGTATTGTCCTCATTGAAGGTCTGTTCCTTCAGCAGTTTGCCAATTGCGTTTCTGGCAGATACGGATACTTTTTCGTCCGGGTACGAGACCGAAGCGCGGTCGATATAGAAGATGCCGAGCGTGATTTCCCCGTTGCTGCCGAGGGAAAAGTGCAATTCCATCTTGGTGCCGGGTGTCACGAAAGCACGGTAGCGGTTGAGCAGTGCGCCCTTGATGTTGAGCAAGGTGCAAGACATCTGCGAGACCTCGCTGCCGATGCTGAATTTCACCGAACCGTCGATAAACGAATTTGTAATGTCGGTCGGCAGCATATACATCACAAAACGGTGGTCGCCCTCGGCGCTCCAGAACCCGTACGCACCGTAGTGCGCCACTTTTTTGATGCTCGGATACGACACCGTTTCATCAGGCGAAATCCTGCCGATTTCCGTATAGGTCAGGCTGTCATACAAACCGAGAACCGGGTCTGCTGTGCTTCCAGCCACGGTGCCGTCAGCGGTGAGGTATATGAAACGGAGCAGGTTGTCCGAGGTGTGGATTACCTGCGGATACAAGCCTGCTCCGGTATCAAGGGTATATTCAAATGTCAGCGTCATGGCGTCACCCCCGTTGCAGTTGAACCGAGTAGGTGAAGCGCAACAGATTATTCTCGGTCTTGAACGGATATTCAAGCGCAAAGCTGGCAGTAATCGCCGCGCCGTCGGCAGGCGGTGTTGTGAACTTTAGCCCCGGCACGGTCTTACCCAAAAAGAAGGTAGAGCCGAAGCTCTGACCGTCTCTTGTCGGGAAACTCTGGTAATATAAGCTGTATGTCCAGCTGTAGCTGACGCTGCCCGATACGGTTAAGGTCTCCACTTGTTTTGTTCCCGCATTGCCTGCGGCGTCAACTGTGGATGTCGGTATAGCAGTTAAACCGGTGCAAGTATCGTTTGCAATGCTGATATTCAGGGTAGCATCATTATCCGCCGCTGTTTTGGCGGTCAGCCGGACATATCTTCCGTTTGCCTCACTGATTGTAAAGAAGTCCGTGATATTGGAATTTAGCGCGAGAGCGGCGTTTACCTTTGTCGCAACAGTTGTCGATGAGTCGCCGCTTGTAACCGGCACTGAAAGGGTTATAGGCGAGTTTGCCATTCCAGCGGCCGTTACGACAACCGTTGCGTTTCCCGCAGTCCCTATAGTTCCGGTCACATAGATATTTTCCTGTTGCTTTACAGCGGCTACTCCGGCAGTCGTATTGGTCGAGGTTGAAACGGTGGTCAGCCCAGCGCAAGTCCCGTTTGACAGGGCGATATTCAAACTCGAAACGTTAGCAATCGGCGTTTTTGCGGTTAAAACAACATTTGCATCCGAAACCGACGCATCGTACAAAGCGGAAATATTCGCATTGTTTTCAAGGGCTGTTTTTATCTTGCCCGCAACAATGCTCGCCGTATCTGATGAGGCCACAGGCACGGAGAGAGTGATCGGCGAACCTGTCATGCTGCTTGATGTGACGACAACGGTGGCGTTTCCTTCGCCACTTAAAAATACTCGCCAGTACCTTGCCGAAACTTCTGTAAATTTCCAAACCTGACCCGTCCTCGAAAGCCCTGATACGTCCGTCCAGTCAGTGTCATTGGTTGAATACTGTATTCTGAGAGTATCGAGCCTTGCAGACGGTACGGTCAAAATATCAAGCTTCAGTGTGTTGCAGGCTTTTGCCGAACCGAAGTCTATTTTTATCGGGCTGACATCGCTCACCGTGCAGGAGGAAGGATACATCGTATCGTCATAACAATCCCACCAAGCTATGGGATCTCGATAGTTTCGACCTGTGTATGGCGTTTTTGTCGCAAGGTCTCCAAAGGATATTCCGGCGCTTTTGCAGGTCATCGCCGCCGTATGATAATTTTCATACCAGTCGCCGCAGTTGTTCTCCAAATCCACCGTGTAATCCGTGCCTTCAGTCATTTCCGTGTCATTTACAAAAATACGGACGGTCCCGGACTGAATCAGCGGACACTTCATACTGAACTCGGTGGTGACTCCGTCGCCCTCGCCAATGACGAGATGGTCGACCGCATAGGGCGGAAAAACGTCATGGTTCGGAAAGGTGAACGCGCCGACTCCGGCGACGCCAAGGTGCTTAACCAGCCGATTGTTGCACTCGCTGTCAAGGAATGTGGTGACGGGCAGATCATACTGATAAGTGGTTGTATTACCGGTGCCTCCTGTAAAGGAATAGCTTTTACTCCCTGAATACTTTAGCGCTAAATCCGAGGAATGCTCCACGGGGAAGCGGGAAAAGCGCACATACCCGTCCGTATTGCCGGTGAGCAGCCATTGAAGCAAAGAATTGTTTTCCGCTGGAGGATATACACCGTTTGCACCGAAGCCGGAAGGGGTACAGGTGGCATAAAAGGTTGCGGTTATATACACCACGTCCGTATCGGTTTTAGCGATGGCGATCTGATTCCCTTCGGAATCCTGTAGCATGGCATGGGACACAATGTAGTAATAAGTGCTAAGTGTGTAGGAACGCTTTCCTTCGAGCGCTACCTCTGTGATTGTACTGCCGTTGCATTCCGTAGCTTCAAGCTTGATTTGCTTAGTAGTATGCGACGTTGGATAAGCGTAGACTGTTTCCAATGTCGTCACGGCTTTTCGCGTCAGATGGGTAAAAAGAGCCGTATCCGTAACGGCAGGGGTGCCGGAACCGGTTCCGATTGAAATATAGGTCAGAAGGTCGCTTCCTATCGTCATGGGTGAGCCTGTCAGCCGAGAGTTAAAATAATAATCTGTAATGACGTTGAAGCCGACCGCCGTCTGCTTGACCTTGCCGCTTACGGCGTCGACAACCTTGACGTCAAACCGGTTATGCAGAACGGCTCTTTCTTGTATCTTCATATTGAAAACCTCCTAAATCGGTAATGTGGAAACAGGCTGCAGGCTCACAGACGAAGCCACAACCGCAATGACCGCTGTATGCGCAGGCTGGTAACAATTAATGAATATAGCCTCGTCAATCCACGCCTCTGTTGAAACTATCGAAATGCTCGCCGTTTCGTTTTCGTAGGTTTGGAAGTCTACGGTTTCGGCGGCGGCGACAGCACTCAGCGCGGGCAGGAACCATCTTTGTGAGCCCAACTTGTAATACCAGAGCGAGCGGTATTCCGGCATCGTTATGGTCACGGCTACCGTCCTGCGGATATCGGCGCTCGTATAAAGGACAAGCGCCTGTTCCTCGCTGTCATAGGCCGCAGAGGTAACGGTTACACCGGAAACGGAGAGGGTGCATTTTACCGAAAACCCCGCGTCAACGCTTCCGTTTAAAGGCTTTGTGAGATGAATTTTGAATCCGTAACAAACGAAGCCCGTCTCGCGGTTCAACTTTTCCACCGAGGCCACGGAAATTTCTTCGGTGTTTGGCGCATCCAGCAGAACATAGGGATAGGCGGTATTCCCGGATGCGTACTCCTTGTTCAGCGTGTCCAGTTCGGTTATATCGGAAATCCACATCTTCACGTTTGAAGCGTTGATATGGACTGTTTCCGGACGGACGCTCATTCCGGCATAGTTTCGGTGGGTCAGTACCAGCAGCATCCGGCCGTTATTCTGCGTCAGAAAGCCGATACGAAAATCATTGGTACGGATAACTGACAGCGTCGTGTTTCCCGTACCAAGCGTAGTGACCTCATGCTCCGCTTCCCAGACGTAACTTCCGTTTTCCTGACAGCACAGCGCCCGGTAAAACACCGAGCCGCTTTTGAGGTAGCCGATGAGCAAGCCCTGGTCAAGATCCGGTTCCACACTGGACTGCCAGCCCTTGCAAGCGGATATCTGGGAAACGCCAGTTGCAAGCAGAGAGGCATTATCGCTGTCACGCCAGACCTGAACATACAGATTCCCATCTCGTATATAAAAAACATAGGGATATTCCTCGGTTTGAAGGTAATACCATTCTTTTTCGGCGTTCATTTTCCACACGCCGTTAAACTCAATCGCCACATCGGTCGCCGCTCCGAGCGTCCACTGGTATTCCCACAGGTACTCCATGCCAGCAGGAAACTTCCGCTTATACACCTTTGCCACACCGTCGTCCAAACAGATGGCATAAGCAAGCGATAAATCGGATTCTCCGGCCGTCTGGCGCACAGCCACATCGCCGAACGCGGGAGCAATATCTTCGTGAATCGGCTCGGAGAGCAGCGAATTGACGGAGGTCTGCGTGGCTACCACGCGGAGCTTTGCCATACTGTCGGTGTTTTCGACCTTGAAGCGGTTAGCGAGTTTTTCTTTTAGCGCTGTCGGTATGCTTCTCATGGGTCGCTCACCTCGCTTACCGCAGCAAGGGTGGCTGTGACCTTATACCAGCTTGCCGCCTGATAATCAAAATCGCCGAGTTCAACAATCCTCCCTGTGAAAACACCTTGCTTTACAGAGCATTCAAGCAGCGGGACGCTGTCCTCGGCATCCATCAGCACAGTTTTCCCGGCTTCATTAACATAGAGCGTCAGCTCATAATGCACGGTCGGCGAACCGAAACGGGTCAGATACTCTGTCCCGTCAAGGGCGGTCTGCACCGTGCGGATGACCTCCTGCTTTTTTCGGAAGGTGACAAAGCGCGTGATGGTTTCGTCCGTTTCCGTATTTTTCAGATAACTCATACACGCACCTCCTGTCTGAGCCTGTCGATGATGATATCCACGACGGAGGTCATCTCGCCTTCGTTACTAACGCCCTCGACCCGGATAATGCCCGTATGTTCCACGGTTTTCTTCACGTCGAGCGAGGTGTCGTTCATCACCTTATGGATGCCGGTATTCATATCAAGGTCAAAGTCGGTTGGGATAGCGTCTGTTATATCTTTTTCAACGTCCTTCATGGCGTCGGTGAAGCCCTCGCCGATACCGAGGCCCATATTTTCACCGATTCCGGCGAATACCTTTGACGGCGAGTTGATTCCGAGAAGAGATTTTGCGCCGTCAACAATGCCGGAAAAGAAATCGGAAACCTTGTCGCTGATCCAGGAGCCAAGGGATTTGATGCCTTCCCATAGGCCCGTAACGATGTTCTTGCCGATTTCAAACACAGCGCCGACCGCTTTCCCCAGCCCGGTCACGATAGCGGCGATGATTTCCGGCAGTTTAGCCACAAGCTGCGGTATGGCTTTAATCAGCCCGACCGCAAGCTGAACGGTGAGTTCGATGCCCATTTCAATGATTTCAGGAAGGTTGTCTGTAATGAAATCAATAATAGTCGTTATGATTTCGGGGAGCGCGTCGATCAGTTCCGGCAGGGCGTTCAGCAAGCCCTCCGCCAGCCCTTTTATAATGGCGAAGGCGGCTTCGAGGATTTTGTCCATATTGTCGAGCAGCACCTGAACAATCAGGAGAATCGCTTCGACGATAGAGGGTATCAGTTCCGGCAGAGCGTCCGCTATGCCGAGTGCCAGCGTCACGATCATTTGAATCGCGGCTTCAATAATGGCGGGCAGATTGTCGATGATGCCCTGAACCAGTGTAAGGACAAGCTGCAACGCGCCTTCTGTGATGGCGGGGAGCGCGTCAATCAACCCTTCCAAGAGCGTCATGACGATGGAGGACGCGCAGTCCACGATGGTTGGCAAATTCTCGACAATCGCGTTCACGATAGCCATGACGATGTCCATGCCGACCTGTATGATTTTCGGTAGATGCTCCATGATCATGTCGGCCAGCCCGCCGACCGTGTTTCCGATGACCTCGCTGATTTTACCGAAGTCGTCTCCGGCGTCCACCAAGCCGGAGGTGAAATCGCCGAGCAGCGTGGTTCCCTCGTCCGCAAGCGTCTGAAGCTGCGGCAAGAGCACCGTACCCATCACGCGCTTGGCGGCTTCCGAGCCTTGCTTCAACCGCTGTACGGAATCGTCAAACGCACCGAGCTTTTCGATGCTCTCCTCACTGAGAACAGCGCCCATGCGTTTCGCTTCATCGGTCAGTGCGGCGATGCCCTCGCTGCCTTGGGCGATGAGGGGATTCAAGTCCTGCGCGCTCTTGCCGAATAGCTGCATAGCGAGCGCGTCACGCTCCGTTTCGTTGGAGACTCCGCCAAGTGCGTCGATGACCTCCCAATAAACGTCCTCCCTGTCTCGGAGATTGCCGTTGGCATCGGTAACCGATACGCCAAGCCGTGCGTACGCGTCAGCATATTTTGCGGAACCGTCTGCCGCGCTCGACATCGACTTGACGTTCTTCGCCATAGAGCCGGTCAGCGTGTCAAGCGACACATCCACCAGATCGGCGGCGTAGGAGTACGCCTGCAGACTTTCCACCGACATACCAGTAACAGTACTTTGGGTCAGCATTTCATCCGCATAGGCGGCGGCTTCCACAGTCATATCGACCAGAGCTTTGCCTGCGCTGATTGCGGCGGTGCCGATAGCGGCGAAAGCCACACCTATAGCCACGCCAATTCCCTTGACTACGGAACCGAGCTTTTCAAACTTTCCGCCAGAGGAATCGGCTTCTTTACCTGTTTTTTCAAGCTCGTCCCCGAACTGGTTGGCTTGCTTCTCGGCATCGTCAAAGTTGTTGGCCACACCGTCCAGAGCCTTTTCGTTGTCCTTCAGTTCGCGCTCCATGCCATTGAGTTCCGCCTGCGCGTTGTTAAGCTGCACCGCCCACTGTTGTGTGCGGCGGTCGTTCTCGCCAAAGGAGTCGGAGGCGTTTTCCAGCGCCTTGCGGAGCGTTTCGATTTTATCTTTCTGGGCGTCGATTTGTTTGGTCAGTACCTCGTTTTTGGAGGTGAGGGACTGGACGCTGTTTTCGTTTTTGCCGAATTCGGACTCGACCAGCTTCATCTCACTGCCGAGAACCTTGAACGACTGATTGATGTCGGAGAGTGCCTTTTTAAACTCCTTTTCACCCTCGACGCCGATTTTCAAGCCGAAATTATCCGCCATATCTCACCACCTCCTCAGATGCCGTTTGGTATGATTTCGTCGATGTAATACTCTCGTTTCAGTTTTGCCAAGCCGTTAAACTGCTTGTATATCTCCCACTGGTCGAGCAGATGTCCGATCGGCATCAGCCACGCTTCGGACTCCGACCGACCAAGCAGGGTCGTTCCATAAAAAATCAGCCGGGCAAACAACTCTTCGTCGCTTACCCGACCGGTGCGTTTTTTGAGGGTTCGTCCTCACTTTCCACATGACGCTTCGTACCTTTATACATTGCGTCCATGATGGCGTTTTTGTAATCCGCAAGCTCAAAGGGTGAGGTAAGCAGTTCGACGGCTTCCTCCGTGAGCAGCTCACGCTTTTTTGCGGGATTTTGCAGATTGTGTACCAGCACCGACTGATTGGCTAACAGCGTAATGAGCCATACGATTTCATCGAGAGCCATCTCGAAATTCTCGCTTTTCATCAGCTTTTCGCCGAGATTGGAAAGCCCGCCGTAGCGCCCCGCGATTTCCTTCGTCGCTTTTGTGGTGAGGAGCATCTCATACTCCGCGCCGCCGATGGTGATTTTAGAGCTTCTTTCGTCAGCCATTAACTTTCACCTCCGGTCTGCGCTGTGAACACAGGCTCGTAGACCTGCGTGTACCAGCCGGTGATAACGGAAGCCGGAACGCTCGTATCGTCCTCGTTAACCTCGGTTTTCCACGGATGCTTGCCGTTCCCGTCCAGTTTGTTGCGGCGGAAGACCGTACCCTCGATGGTGGGGGTGGAGAAGGTGATGCTGTCGCCCTTTGTGGCGAGGTTCGTCGCCGGAATGCCGAATTTCACTCTGTACAGCCAGAAATAGCGGTACTTTCCGTTTGACTTTTTTGCACGGAAGCCTACCGCGACGGGAGTGCCGCCATCCTCGCTGCCGGAGACCACGACGTGATTGTCGTCAAGCTTTGCGCCGGTTAGATCCTCGGCGGCCGCAACGCCGATATCGTCGATGCCCAGCGAGAGAGTGCCGCTCTTGAATTCCTTCACGACCTCGGCGGGGCCGTCGTCCGCGTAAAGCGTCGCTTCCGCAAGCTCGACCGACAAATCCGCTTTCATCGCCTTGGCGAGAGAAACGGGAGTGCCGTAAGTTTCGGTGCCGTCCGTTGCCTCTGTGATTTTAGAGTAGAACAGCTTATCAAGCCCGATAGTAGCCATTTGTTATTCCTCCAGTTCATAAATTTTCGCCACATCAATGGCGTAATGGTGGTAGCCGGTATCATCCTCGTGTCCGACATACAGGCGGTCAGTTATGGTGAAATCCGCGTTCAGCAGAGCGCGGACAATTTGGTTTTTAATAGCTGTGTAGCTGCCCTTATCAAAAAGGGACAGCCGCGCTTCCTGTGTTTCATGTCGCGGTCTGTCGTCGGAATACAATTCAAAAGTATCCGCCAGCGGCGTAATCACAGCGTATCTGTCCGGGGCGGATTTTGAAAAAACGCCTGTCTCAACGGGGACAAGCGGCGAGAGGAGGGTGTTCAGTTCTTCCAGCAGGCTCATATGTTTTCGACCTCCTTCTCGAAAGCCGCGATCATCGCGTCAACGCAGGTGTTTTTGCTCGCCGATTTGGCGGGCTTCAGAAAGGGCTTCGGCGGTTGACCGCTTTTGCCGTATTCGAGAACACCGGCGATCATGGCGTTGCTTTTGCTGCCATCCGGACTCCGAGCGTCGGAACGAGGTTCTGAAAAGCCTACTTTTACATTGAAATTCCCGTCTTTATCCTGTCTTGCGGAGGAAACGCCGAGTGCTGAGACCAACTCGCCCGTGGAACGGCTTTCTTCCTTAGTGCCGTTGCCGATAACAGCTTGCAGGTTGGACTTTACTTTTGCTTCCACAACTTCGCCGCCCGCTTCCAGCACCTTTGGGATAATTTCATCCGTTTTTTCTCCGAGCCGTGAAAGCTTCAGAAGGAAGTCCTCCGGCATTTTCATAGTCGCCTTAGCCACTGGGCTTCACCTCCTTGGCGAGTACCTCAATGTACATCCCGCGACCTTTCACATCTTCGACCGAAGTAATTTCAAAGCGTGCCCCGTCGTTCACCACAATCATCGCGGTTGTAACAGTAACGCCGGGAATACATCGAAAACGGAAAAGGTCGGTGGCTTCGGAGAATTGAGCGCGGTTTGCCCATTTCTCGGTACCGTGCCGACCCTCCCGGTACGCTCTGACAGACGCGATAATTTCATCCGTTTCGATGGAAAAGCCCTCCGAATCCTTGACGGTTACTTTCTGTACGAGGTCTATGAAGGTATTCATCTTGCCAAAACTCATGTTCACACCTTCCAATCCCGGTCGAGCCGCAGAAGCAGATTGACCGTGTCCCAAACCTGCTGTCCCGCCTGCACATTGTCGGCAAAAAAGCCGCCCGTGCTGCCGTCCCTGGATTCATAGAAATGGGACGACAGCATGATGACGGCTTGCTCAGTAGTCGGTGGCATAGTGTTGGTGCTGTAAAAATTTTCAGCCAAATGCTGATAGCTTTCGGCGTATCTGGTGGCGGCGGTGATGTACATCTGCAGGAGTTCATCATCCGCCGAATGCTCCAAAATGAGATTTGCTTTCACTTTCTCAAGCAGAGTGGCCATCACCGTTACCTCCCTCCGCTTACGCGCCCATCTTAAGAAGCTGTATTCCTTCGGCAAGAATAACCTTACCGTCCACGCGCTCGGTGGCAAGGAATCCGACCTGACCGTTTCCGGCATAGAGCTCGTTCAGACGCTGAACGGTGCGACCCATGCGGTCGGCAATCCAGTAGTTCGAGAAATCGCCGAAAGCAATAGGAAGAGCGCCTGCCGCCACAGTGGGAGCATATGGAGAAGTGTAAAGCGGATAACCGAGCAGACGGTCGGGCTGTCCTGCCTGAACGCTCGGCTGCCAGAGATATGCGCCGTTGTTGTCCTTCAGCTTGCGCAGCGCAGAAACTGTCACATCCCGCATGAGGAATACGGCGTTTCTGCGATACGGCGATTTTAACGCATAGATGAGGTCAATGAGGTTGTCCACGGTGATTGCAGTCGCGCTGCCAGCCGTTACGCCCACAGTACCGCCGTTTGCGGTGAAGATGCCCGTAGGCTGCCCGCTGCCGGTGCCGATGCAGAACGCTTCTTCCTCGGACACACCAAACGCACGGGCAAACTCATTTGCAATGTAATCTTCAAGGTCGAACACGGAGTCCTGCAGCAGCTCGACACTGACCTTCACAAGGTCGGTCAGCTTGAACGCGTCGATGGTTTTCTGTGCGAAGGTCGGATTGCTTTCGGTATAGGAGGAATTTTCAGGCGTCCACTGCGCAGTGGAGTGCGTAGCCGCGATGGGGATTTTACGCTCCGCCGAGGTTGTGATGGTCTTGGCAATAGAGCGGATAACATTTGCCGCTTCAAGCCCAGTTACGATCTGATGCTCAAATTCCTCCGGCACAAGGAAGCCGCCGTCAGCATCGACGCCCTCGCTCATGACATTGTGAAGCAGAGTCTTGCCGCGCAGGACGCGACCGAAATCCTCTTTGTACTCCGCAGACGCCCTCGTGCTGGTGGGCTTCATGTTGCCATCGGTGGGCTTGCCGGTGAGCGGCTTGCTGGTCGGCTGCGCCATTGCCGCGTCTCTTGCCACACGGTCTTCTTCAATGGCGATCTGACGCGCCATCGCATCCACATCCGCGAGCATATTCTCATAAGTGGTGTTGTCTTCGGGAGAAAGAACGCCGTCCTTTGCCCTTGCGTCGAGAAACGCCTTTGCAGCGTCCCATGCCTTTGCGCATTTTTCACGCATTTCGAGTACCTTTTTCATAATCAAATTCCTCCGTTAAATATATTTACGGGCTTGCAGTTTCTGCATAGCCGCATCGATGGAAACGCCCTGTGGCGCATTCTGCTTCTTTTGCTCCAGTGTCGGAGCGGGTTTAGATATGAGCTTGTTCACGAGCGAGTTGGTGACAGCCCTGCGGCTGAAAGCAAAGACGACATCATTGGTATGACCGCGCTTGGCGTCCTCCAAGATGCCGTCCGCAAAGCCCAGCTCGATAGCCTTGTTTGCGTTCATCCACGTTTCACCGTCCATGAGATGCGAGATTTTCGCTCTTGACTGCCCGGTCTTAATTTCGTAGGCGTTGACGATGCTCTCCTTGACCTCGTCCAGCATGGCGATAGCTTTTTGCATTTCCTCAGTGTCACCGATAGCCACAGTCAGCGGATTGTGAATCATGAGCAGCGAGGTCGGTGCCATGAGCACCTGCGTTCCCGCCATAGCGATAACGCTCGCCGCCGACGCCGCCAGACCGTCGATCTTGATTGTGACATCATGTGGATAGTCCATGAGCATGGTATAGATTTGACTTGCCGCCACGCAGTCGCCGCCGGGGGAGTTAATCCACACGATGATGTCGCCATCGCCGGACATCAGCTCATCCTTGAACATACGAGGGGTAATGTCGTCGTCCCACCAGCTTTCGTCCGCAATGGTGCCGTCAAGGTAAAGGGTGCGGACACCTGTGCCACCTTCGGTGGCGCTTTCCTCGTCTTTGTCCCAATTCCAGAAATGTTTATTACTTGCTCTGCCCGGGGACTTGCTTGGGTTTGCCGCCCGTTTTGTTTTGTCCATCCGATTTTTCCTCCGTTTCGGTTGTAGTAGGTTGTGATGCCGTATTTGCGAAAGCACCTGCATCCTGCAGCTTGGTCATCGCGCCATTTATAAGGTATAGATCGCCGCCCATTTCGGCGGGGATGCGATCGAGGTTTTCAAGCTCGCGGATGTCGTTGGCGGACATCCAGCCGTTTTGCCGGGCTGTCGCATAGCCAGTCATTCGGCTGGCGTAATCGCCGCGAAGCAAACCGTCCACATTGAACTTAGTGAAAATATCACGCTTTTCGCTGTCCAAGAGGAGCGAGCGGTTCATTGCCTGCTCCCAGCGCACGACCCACGGGTCGAGGGTGTATTTCACGAATTCGAGCGACTGCTGCTCAATGTTGGAAAAGCTGCTTTTTTCGAGGTCGGCCAGCATATGCGGCGGCACTCGGAAAATGCGGGCGATCTCGTTTATCTGAAACTTGCGTGTTTCCAAGAACTGCGCCTGCTCCGGTGAGATGGCAATCGGCGTGTATTTGAGTCCTTCCTCCAGCACGGCGATTTTATTGCTGTTTACGCTGCCGCCGAAGGTTGACTGCCAGCTTTGCCTAATGCGCTCCGGGTCCTTTATCGTACCGGGGTGTTCGAGGACACCTGACGGTGCCGCACCGTTGGCGAAGAACTTCGCGCCGTATTCCTCGGCGGCGATGGCAAGCCCCACGGCGTTTTTCGCCATCGCTATCGGTGAATAGCCTACCAGCCCGTCATAGCCAAGACCGAGGATGTGCAGCACATCACTGGGTGCAAGAATGATGTCGCTTTGCGCGGCTTTGCCGACCTCCGGCGAATCGTCGCTGTTTTTTATATAACGGTAGTAAAGCCGCCCCTGCGAATCTCTGTCCACCTTCATTCGGTTCGGCATAAGCGGATAGAGTGCCACAACCTCACCGCGGGCATTGCGAATAATCTGAGCGTAGGCGTTGCCGGAAAGCAGAAGATGATTCATCATGGTTTCTCGGAACACAAACGACGTCATTTCAGGGTTCGGCTCATCGTGCAGAACGTGCCACAGCGGATGGTCGAGATATTTTTCCTTGCTGCCGTCGTCACCGTATTTATACAAGAACAGCGGCAGACCCGCGATTGCCTCCGCCAAGATGCGGACACAGGAGTAGACCGCCGTCATTTGCATGGCGGTATGCTCGTTTACCACCTTACCGGAGGACGAGCCGCCCCACATAAAGCTGTACCCGCCGCCCAAGTTTTTAGGCTTGTCGCGGGGCTTGAATATGCCTGATAAAATGCCCATCAGCGTTTACCTCCAATTAAAAAACGAGCAAACCGCGCGTATCGTACACGCTTTCGCCCGTATCATTACCGCACCGTATCGCCCGGTCGAGCGCCATAATGGTGGCGACCGCGCCGTCGATTTTCTCTGTGGATTTTTCCTTGTCCGGCTTGATGTTTCCCGCCGGATCGGTGCGGATATAGATGTTGTCCATCATCCAGCGCAGCACCGGGTGTCCGCCATGTGCGAGCTTTTCTTCCAATGTCAGTTTCATCAATTCCTTTGTTGGCGGGGACATATCCTTGAAACCCTGACCGAACGGAACGACCGTAAAGCCCATTCCTTCAAGGTTTTGTACCATCTGCACAGCGCCCCAGCGGTCGAAAGCAATCTCGCGGATGTTGTATTTTGTGCCGAGCTGCTCGATAAAAGCTTCTATAAAGCCGTAATGCACCACGTTGCCCTCGGTGGTTTGCAGAAATCCCTGACGCTCCCACAGGTCGTAATACACATGGTCGCGCTTAACGCGCAGTTCAATGTTGTCCTCCGGTATCCAGAAGAATGGCAGGATTACATACTTGTCGTTTTCATCTTCCGGCGGGAACACCAGCACAAAAGCTGTGATGTCGGTAGAGGACGAGAGGTCAAGTCCGCCGTAGCAGACGCGCCCTTCAAGCTCGGCTGGGCCGACCGCGAAAGAGCATTTATCCCATTTATCCATCGGCATCCAGCGTATAGCCTGTTTCACCCACTGGTTGAGCCGGAGTTGTCGGAAGCTGTTTTCTTCGGACGGGTTTTGCTTGGCGCTCTCACAGGCAGTTTTCACTTTGTCTATACCTACAGTGATCCCCAATGACGGATTGACGCGCTTCCACACCTTTGGGTCTGTCCAGTCGTCTTCCTGCGTAGCGCCGTAGATAACGGGATAGAAGGTGGCATCCTTTTTTCGCCCTTCAATGATGTCCTTCGCTTTCTGATGCACCTCGTAACAGATACTGTTCTGGTTGTCTCCGGCAGTAGTGATAAGAAAATACAGCGGCTGCATTCTCGCGTCACCGCTGCCTTTGGTCATGACATCGAAGAGTTTTCTGTTCGGCTGCGTATGCAGCTCGTCGAATATAACGCCATGTGTGTTGAAGCCGTGCTTGTTTGCCACGTCCGCCGACAGCACCTGATAATAACTGCCGGTGGGGATATAAATCAGGCGCTTCTGTGTAGCCATAATTTTTACCCGCTTCGCCAGCGCCGGACACATGGTCACCATATCCTTGGCGACCTCAAACACAATGGACGCCTGCTGCCGGTCGGCGGCACAGCCATAGACCTCAGCGCGTTCTTCGCCGTCACCGCAGGTGAGAAGCAGAGCGATTGCCGCTGCCAGCTCGCTCTTACCGTTCTTTTTTGGTATTTCGATGTACGCAGTATTGAACTGCCGATAGCCGTTGGGTTTGAGTATCCCGAAGACATCACGGATGATGCGCTCCTGCCAGTCGATAAGGTCAAAGGGCTGACCTGACCATGTACCTTTTGTGTGCTTGAGCGCTTGTATAAAGGACACAGCATAGTCGGCGGCGTTTTTGTCATAGACCGAATCAGACGCTTTGAACTTCGTTGGCGTATACTTTTTCAGTTTTCGCAACCACACCGCCTCCTTCCAAAAGGGCATAAAAATAGACACCCTTACGGTGCCGTAAAAAGCTATCTGTACGAGATACAGCCCAGTCAAGGGCTGCTCCCGGCTGTATTGCTGGGCTTAGAATTTTTTGATGCTGGCGTTGTTGTCGACGTCGAAGCTCACGTTGTAGCGGGTTTCACGTCCCTGTGCGTCCTTGCTAATTACCCGAATGCCACCTTCAAAGGCTGTGTAGGCTCTGTCGAACTTTTCGCCCTTTGGGAACTGGCTTTCGATTTGTTTCAGATGTTTTTCATTCATCGCCGCTCACCGCCTTGCAAACGTCCTCGCCGTAAGCCACGAAAAGCCCGCTGTCGTTGTCCCATGCAACCATTATCGAGCCGATATCGTCCACGCCGGTTACGGTGCCACGGGTTCCGACAGGGGGCGCTTGCACATCGTCCATCCGCACCAGCTCGACGCGAGTGCCTACCGGGTATCGCTTGCGGAGGCTTTCCACCAGCTTTCCCGACGGAAACCTATTCTTCATCGCTGCCGCCGTCCTCTCCGTCCAATATCGCCTTTATCTCGGCGCGGGTATCGGGATCCGCTTTCGCTTTTTCAAGGTCATCCTGTGAAAAGCCCTTGTCACCATGTACTTTGAATGCACTGCTGCCGGTGAGGTTACGGAGGAGAATCTTTCTTGCCTCCTTATATTCGTCGCCGATGAAGCCCAGCCGAAGGAGGAAACAGCGGAATGCGTATTTGTCGTTGTCGCTATCCTTTTCCTTTGCCGTGACGCGCTTCTGCGTTTTCGCCATACCGAGGAGCTTGCCGGTGAAGTGAGCGTAGGCGCTGACCTCTTCGGGCGTCGGCCAACCAGTAAACCACGGAAAGCTGACCTTGTCCTCGCTGACCTCAATGGGCAGGTCATCCGCGCCCAAAGCCTTTTTAATGAGCGTTTCCTTGCTTGACACCAGTAGACGCAGGTTTTCAAGCGCCGCGTCGGAAATGTTCTCGCGCGGATAGGAAATAACCAGCGAATCAGCGCACTCTGGTGTTTCCTCTTCAAATCCCCTGTCGGAAAGCGCGTCGATAAGCTTCTCGATTTTCTCGCTATCCGACCGTTCGTCGAAAGAAACCGTACCGTTCTTATCTACAGTGAAGCAGTTCACCTGATAAGCGCAGGACGGAACGCCGAGATACTTGGCGTCACATCCGAGGATTTCCGCTATGGTCTGTACCAGCCGTTTGCGGTCGGCTCCGCTGACGTTGTATTTTATTTCCATTCTCCGTCCCTCCATCCCATGAAAAACAATACCGCGTCGGAGAAACCGGCACGGTAGTAGCAGTTCATTGTCTCGCCGTCCACCAGCGAATAGGCGCTCTCCCAGTCGAGGTACGCTTGTTTCTGTTCAGGAGACAGCGATCTTTTCAATTTATCGACGCAGCGTTCGAACTGCTGATACGCTTCCTGCAAGCACTCGTTCTCTCTCATTCCGCAGTCGTCGATGCGCTGCTGAAGAAAGTCGTCGAGCGCTTTTTTTAAGCCTTCGTCATGCATTTTCTGTACCACCTTTCCTTTTTGGTAGGTACATATATCACTCTAAAAACCCGGAATAGCAAGGGGTATTTGCGAAAAAAACGACATTCTGCGATATAAACAAACCGCCGTGAAAAGCAACGGCGGTAAGTGTGGATATCATGGCGTCACGCCTTGGGAAGGAATACCCTGATGGGAATGCCGCGCTGACGGCAATTGCCTATCACAAATTTCGTGCCATGTGATTTGCCGTCCCAAAATGCCAGCACGAGGTCAGCGTTCTCAATTATCGTGATATTCCGCTTCAGCGGAGCACCGCGCCCGAACTTGTCATACTCCGGCAGGAATTCGGTCAGCCTCAAGCCATGCGCCAGTGCGTATTCCTTTGCGGAGGTATCTACGCCTCTCGCTCCACCAGATACAATTTCAGTTACATCCACCGGCAGATACTTTTCAAGATTGGGGACGCATAGCCCCCTCGAACCGATTACGGCCACTCGCATTTCGCACTCTCCTTTATATACGCCGCCCACTTAACATGGGCGTCCGACTCCGGGACAATCAGTATACCGTCGGAGCATCCGCGCCGATGCACAAACAGGCATTTCATAACCTCGCCTTCTCCGCACAGCGCGGCGGCATCTTCTATAAATTTCCGGTCGGCCAGCATATCGGTAACGAAGTTCTCGTAGTCGATCGGTTCAAGCCCGACATCCTTAACGATTTGAAACTCCCGCTCGCGCTCCGCGAGATGTGGACGTAACAGATTCCGCGCCGTGCGCGGCGTTCTTATAAAATAAGCTTTCACTTTATTACCCTCCAAAAATAGTGCGTCATTAATACGTCATTATACCACCATTTTCGTTATGACGCAATAATTCCACTATAATTAAGTCATAATAACGCTTGAATGGTGGAAGAGAGGTGCAAAGATGGAAGACAAGCTGCTGCGGTATACGCTGCGGGTAGATCGGCTTTTATTTCAGAAATTCCGTTATGTAGCGGAATCGGAGGGGCGTTCCGCAAACAAGGAAATCGAACAATTCCTGAAAAAGCGAGTTGCCGAATACGAAAGTGAAAAAGGCAAGATTCCTGTTTCAAAGGATGACAGCGATTGAGAATCAGAGGGTACGAGGAATCGTACCCTCATTTGTATCCCATATAGTAAAAATGAGCGGCTTCAGGAAATCGTTCCTCGAAGTCGCTCAAGTATTTGTAACAGGCGCTGTCCTTGCCGTTGAGCTTCGCGAACTCCCGCAGGCTTTGTTACACACCTCCGCATAGGATAAGGTCAGCCCGTCGCGCTGTACGGATACCTTGTCCGTTGAGACGTCCTGTTCGATGTACCGTTTCATGATAACATCGGCATATCGCTCGTCCAGTTCTATAGCGTGACATATTCGTCCCGTCTGCTCGCAAGCCATGAGCGTACTGCCGCTGCCGCCGAAAGGATCAAGCACGATACTGTTCGTCAGTGAGCTGTTCATGATCGGATACGCGCAGAGCGCCACTGGCTTCATCGTCGGGTGATACTTGCTCTTGGTCGGGCGGTCGAAGTTCCACGTTGTGCGCTGCTTGCGGTCGGCGTACCAATTGTGTCCGGCTGTCGGCTTCCAGCCGACGAGGATAGGCTCATGGGTATATTGATAATCGCATCTGCCCAACACTGGCGCATTCTTTATCCAGATGCAGGTTTGATGACAGAAGAAGCCAGCCTCGGCAAACGCCGTTCTGAAATTGACTGTCTCGCGGTCGGCATGAAAAACATAGATGCTGCCGCCGTCCACCATTGCGTCATACATACAGCGATACGCGGCGAGCAAAAAATCGTGAAACCTGGCGCTCTCCATGTTGTCGTTTTTGAGCTTACCAGCCGCACCCTTGTAATCTACGTTATACGGCGGGTCGGTCACGATAAGATTGGCTTGCTTGCCGTCCAGCAGTCGCGCATAGGTTTCGGGCTTGGTGGCGTCGCCGCAGATGAGTCGATGCCGACCGAGCAGCCATATATCGCCTTGCTTGGATATAGGCGTTTCCGGCAGCGGTTCGTCGAAATCATCCTCCTTAATGCCCGCGACCACACTGTCCTTAAACAGAGCGTCCATTTCGGCAGCGTCGAAGCCAGTAAGCGATACGTCAAAACCGCTTGCGCCGATGTCTTTTAGCAGATCGGTAAGAAGCGGGATGTCAAACTCGCCGGATATTTTGTTAAGCGCCACGTTCAGGGCTTTTTCCTTGTTCTCGTCTATGTCCAGCACCACGCAATCCACCTCTTCGTAGCCAAGTGCCACGAGAACCTTATACCGCTGGTGGCCGCCGACGATGTTGCCCGTCCGGCTGTTCCAGATGATTGGCTCGACATATCCGAACTCCTCAATGGAACGGCGCAGCTTTTCATATTCGGCGTCGCCGGGCCTCAGGTCTTTACGCGGATTGTATGTAGTGGGATTCAGCTTCGCCGCAGGTATTTTTCGTATATCCATAATCATTCCTCCAGTTTTACTGCGGTCTCACCCGTGAAGGTTTCCCAGCGCTTGACGATAAGGTCACAGTAGACCGGAGATAACTCCATCGCATAACAGTGGCGTTCCGTTTGCTCACAGGCGATGAGCGTTGTGCCGCATCCGGCGAACGGTTCCAAGACTGAGCTGCCACGGTCTGAATGCATCTTGATGCATCGCCACGGCAGTTCCACCGGGAACATGGCGGGGTGATCTTTATTGGCGCGAACGGTATTGATATCCCAGATACCGGCGTAGCCCCACTTTTTACGCTCGTCCTTGGTGAGCCGCTTCACGAATTTATACGAATGACCTGCAAACGCGGATACCCAAGCAAATTCTTGGTCGTTATACTCCTCGGTTTCGTTTGCAGCCAGCGCCGTGATGTATTCGTACTGCTGCACGGGCTTGTTGGTGACAAGGTGATATGGATTGACACCAAAATTCATGCCTTGTTTTTTCCATATCCGAATCCAGATAGGACGAAAACCGTTGTCCGCAAACAGCTGTACCGAATACATCTCCGTCGGCTCAATGAACTGTGAGCCGGTGGCGAACAGGTCGCCGATATTCCAACACACGATGTCTGCGTGACGGCAGATGTTTTTGATGGCGGGGCGCATAGTATCAAACCACGGTTCAATGCCAGCTTTTTCATATTCCTTGCCTACGCCATATGGCGGGGATGTTACGGCGCACTGGGCGTGAGCGCCGTCCATGAGACGGGCGAAGTCCTCCTCAGAAGTCGAATCGCCGCACAGCAGACGATGATTGCCCAGCAGCCAAATGTCGCCGCGCTTTGTACATGTTTCGCCGGATGCCTCAATAGCCGCCTTTTCTTTATCCACATCGAAGTCATCCTGCACGGCGTCCTTCGAGTAAAATTTATTGAGAAGCGCGTCAACCTCGTCGGCGTCAAAGCCGGTAAGGGACACGTCAAAGGTCGTTGCGTCGAACTCCGCCATGAGCGCGGAGAGTTTCGTCTCGTCCCAGTCTCCCTGAATTTTATTAAGGGCGAGATTGAGCGCTTTTTCCCGCTGCTCGTCCAGATCCACGACCACGCAGTCGATTTCCGTCTGGCCGAGGTCAAGCAGCACCTTCAAGCGCTGATGACCACCGACCACATTGCCGGTCGCCTTATTCCAAATGACCGGCTCAACGTAACCGAACTCGGAGATGGAGCGTTTAAGCTTCTCGTATTCCTTGTCTCCGGGCTTCAGATTTTTGCGGGGATTGTAGGCGGCGGGGTTGAGTTTTGCCGCAGGTATCTTATCAATCAGCATATTTTTCAGCCGCCTTTCGCAGTGCCTTATACATATCCGAGTCCTCCCACGGGAAAAGACAGGAATTGAAATGCCCGTAGGTAGCCGTATCCGCATAAATCGCACGGCGCAGACGCAGCTTTTCGATGATGGCGCCGGGGCGCAGGTTGAATACCTCCTGCACGATTGCGCCGAGTTGCTCGTCCGAGAGCTTGCTGGTGCCAAAGGACGTGACCGACACTGCCACGGGATTGGCTTTGCCGATGGCATAAGAAAGAGCGACTTCGCATCTTTCAGCCAAGTCGCTCCAAACGATGTTTCTTGCGATGTACCGCGCCATGTAAGCGCCGCTGCGGTCAACCTTTGTTGGGTCTTTGCCGCAGAGAGCGCCTCCGCCATGTGAGGCAAGCCCACCGTAGGTATCCACCATGATTTTGCGTCCCGTCAGTCCAGTGTCTGCGTCGGGTCCGCCTTCTACGAAGCGTCCGCTTGGATTGATGAGGATTTCGGTATCATCATCCATGGGAAAATCCTCAAAGCACTGCCACAGGACATTGTTCATGATATCCGTGCGTAGCTGTTCCTGCGTTTTACTCGCGTCATGCTGAACGGACACCACCACAGTCTTTACTCGCCGGGGCTTTCCGTCTTCGTATTCCACAGTTACCTGACATTTGCCGTCCGGCAAAATACCTTTGATGAGCTTGCCCTCGCGACACTCGTCGATGCGCTTTGCGATACGGTGCGCAAGCACAAGCGGCAGCGGCAGATATTCCCGCGTTTCTTTAGTCGCATAGCCATAAACCGTGGTGCCTTGGTCTCCCGCACCGACTGAACCGTAAGGGTCGCAGACACCGTTTCGTGCTTCGAGTGCGGTATCCACGCCAGCCGCGATATCCTTGCTCTGTTGATGGGAGAATACAAATACCGTGAACTTCCACGGATTGTAGCCAACCTCGCGCAGAACATTTTTAACGATGAAGCGGATGTCCACTTTTTCGCTACAGGTGATTTCGCCCGCTACGATGATTTTTCCCTTTGTCGCCATGACCTCGCAAGCCACGCGGGATGCTCTGTCTTTTCTGAGGCAAGCGTCCAGAATGTTATCCGCAATCAGGTCGCAGAGTTTGTCCGGGTGACCTTTGCATACGCTTTCCGCTGTTTTGTAGGTTGTCATTTCACATTCCTCCATATAATTTATTGTGCGCCCCGGCGGGCGTTAAGCAGCTTTTCCATTGCGTCGTCGTGCGGCGTCGCGCCGCGATAATCCGTCGCGCAGTTTTCCCTCACTACCTGATAAATCTGAAACCAGATGTTGTTGACCTGCTTCATAAAATTCTGCGACATCGACACATACGGCGACGGTATTGCGTTACCTGTGGTAGGATGCTTTGCCAAAAAACCGAACTCGTTGATTGCCTGTTCGCATTGAATCCATCGCGCCACACTCTGCGCGTATTGTTCAATGAGCTGCGTGGTGACGAATTGAGCGCAACCGCGTTCCTTGAGCCACATCCATGTATTATGAAAAATGTCTGCCGCCAGCGTTGTTGAGCCGTCTTTTTGCCTTGCTTTCAAATACTCCCTTGGCTCCGGCATCGGCTCGCCCGTGAGGTCAGCCGTATCGGTAAATTCCATCACAGTCAATTTCCTATGGCCGGGATTACCGTCTAAGAGTTTATCCGCGATAGGCTTCTTTTTTTGCCCGGAACCGAGCCTTGCGCCGCCACGGTTGGTGCCATCCTTCGCCATAAACATCACACTCCTTTACGCGGGGGATATTACTTGTTTGAAACCGCGATTTTCAACACGAAGCCCCACGCCGCTGTCCGCTTTAAAAAGTTTTAGAGATTTGACCGCCCCCACCGGTCACCGCTCTCAGCAGTGATGCGGGAGTGACAGGCTTTGCAAAGAGCCATGAGGTTCTCTGCATTGCTTCCACCGCCTTTGGAGAGCGGAAGGATATGATGCACCTCTTCTGCGGGTGTCAATTCTCCTTGCTTCCGGCACTCCTCACAGAGTGGGTGCGCTTTGATGTAACGGTCACGGATACGCTTCCAGGCACGACCATATCGTTTGTTGGAAGCAGGGTCGCGTTCGTACTGGTTGTAGCGTTTGTCCATAACCTTCTGATGTTCGGCGCAGTATTGCTCGCGCAAGGCAAGCCGACCGCAGCCGGGATATGCGCAGGGACGCTTTGGTTTATATGGCATGGGTTCACTTCCTTGCGGGCATAAGAAAAGCCCTGAGGGATTGCTCCCACAAGGCTCTCTTGTTCCTATTTCGCTAATTATATCATATCAGAATTTAGCATGAACATCTACTAACATAACCTATCATCTTTCGGGCGGCATACGAATTTCATTGTAAGCCTTCTCCCGCAACCGATAGATATGCTGGATGCTGTAGCCCATGTCCACAGCGATCTGCTCCCACGTTTTGAAGCACAGGTAACGCAGCTCCAGCAGCGTCTGGTACTCGGTGTTGTCCACAGCCTTGATAAGGCTGACCATCTCACGCTTCAGATCAACGAGCCGGTCGATGTCGCGGTTGATCTCCGCTTGCAGGTCTACGATTTTACCCACAGCGTCAGCCATTGTAGAGGTGTCGCGATTGGGATTGCGGGGCATACCCGTAAGCGTCGAGGTGCATTTTGTCGCCAGCTCGTTGAGGGAGGCGACCTGCTCCAGCTTTGAGTTGATGCGCTGGTCGAGGCGGTACGCCTGACCGAGATATTCCTTCACCGTCATGCTGCCACCTCCGCCTTCAGCTTGCTGATGAGCAGCTCCGGGTCGAGGCGGGTCAGCACTCCAAACCAGTCGGAACGGAAGAACTGCTCAATGCTCCGGCATTCGTACTGCGCCGAGCAGTTATGAGGATTGAGCGAGAGGGTACGCAGCGCCTTGCGGTAATCCTTCGTCGCCTGAAGGATGATGGCGTTGGCGAGGTTTTCGTATTTGTCGTTCATGTTGGACACACTCCTTATCTGGATTTTGAATTTCCAGCGAAGCGATGTCGCATTGTGAGCATTGTATATGTAAAGCACAGGTGCGTTGTTTTCATAGTCAGCGTTCATTGCAGAGAGCCGTTTATCACGGTTCGCACCTCGTCAACTGAACGGACGACCGTAGCCGTACCGCCACAGGCGAGGATTTTTCGGATAGTTGCGTCTTGCAATTTCGTTGTCTTTCCTTCGGGGGTCTTGACCTCAAAGGCGTAAAACCGTCCATCGATACAGGCGATGATGTCGGGGATACCTGCCGTACCGTACATCCCGCCGTGTTCCTTCCAAGCAAAGCACCTCGGCACGGTCTTGAGATAGCGCAGGATCGCGCTCACGATTTCTTTTTCTGCCACAGTGTACTCCTTGTAACTTTTTTCGGGTTTGTAACCGTGTAACCGCCTTTTATAGAGGTCTACGTATATTCACACGCACACACGTGCACGCGTATGGAATTGAAGTCGCTCTCGCGTATATACATATTTTTTGAAGCTACAAAGTTACAAAACCATCCGACCACCCTGAAATGTGTTCTATATAGTGGCTTTTGGGGCGTAACTTTTCCTGTAACTTCTGTGCTCCGAGAGGCTACATCACGAGCGATTAAGTTACAGATTGCGCCGCTCATAGCGGTTCAATCTCTGTGATTTCAAAGCCGGAAACGTCGCACCGCGTTTTGAGCAGCGCATAATTGAGCGTCCACACGCGCCGATTCTCCGAGCCGATGCGTTTTTGCACGTTGCTCTCCAGAAAATAATCCGAATGCTGTAGCTGCTTCTTAAACTGTGCATAGGTCAGCGTTTCTCCGGCGATGGCGTAGTCCTTGCGGTACTTGGTATAGCGGTCATAGACGTGATTGAGCCACAGCGCCAGCGTCCTGCCATCATCGCATATGGCAAACTCGCTCTTCGGGTCAAGCCCCATGCGCGACATGACCTCAAGCATCTGCTCGACCACGCTCTTATTGCTGGTGCCACCGTCCAGCAGGTATTCCTTCGCCGCATATTCGATGTACTTCGTGCAGGGAGCAATGGCATACGGAAACGTCTCGTGCCACGTCAAGCCGAGCGAGGAGCACAGCTTTTCCATGAGCCGCAGCCCTGCGACCATACAGGCGAGGTTATTGACGACACGAGACGGCAGCTCCTTGTTGAAGCCGCCTAGCGCCTCCTCATACCACGAATAGCATTCTGCGGGCTTGGTTTTCAGCGCGATGTTCAGCAAGCTATGCCCAAGGCTGCCGAGTAAATCGGCGCTGGCGCACAGCCTCTGGAACGCCGCACGATATTCGACCGTTTTCAGGTCTTTCTTGGAGAACAACAGCTCAATGCTGCGCTCCCGAATAGCCGCCTCGTCCGGCGATTCCTCACCGGCGACCACGAGCGGAGCCAGCAGCTCATAACTCACGGTCGTCTGATCGGCGCGACCACGGATGCCCTCCTGACCGTCATAGCTGTTACGAAAATGGTTCAGCAGCGGCGCAAGGCGATAGCTGTCGATTTTTGAAGGCTTAAACTCGTCCAGCGACATCGGTATAGTGTTCGAGGACGCCGAATCCTTCATCAGCGTAAACGCCGTCGTCTGACCCGCCGCGACGATTTTCACCCTTGAAAACACCGGCATGATGACCCGCTCGAGCGTATTGCTTTTACCGCTTCCGGCTTCGCCGATGAGCATGAGATGCGGGAACTTCACATTCATTTTTCGAAGATGCTCTTTTATGAAGCACCCCGATATCCATGCAAGAATTGACACCGTTTTTGCCGGTTCGTTATACGACATGAGCCGTTCACCGAGCCTTTGAAGCTGGCTCGCCGTCAGAAGCTTCGCCGTCAAGATGGTGCTGGCAATGCTGCGGTATTTTTCCAGCTGAACGATGCTTTCGACCGCCGCGCCGTCTGCATCTACCGCGCCGTCCGACGACACAAATGCCATACCGCTTTCATGCTCGTAGATACCCATTGCCTTGACGCCGATTTTCGTCGGCCAGTCCAATTCCGATACATAGGCTTTTAGAAGCTCCAAATCGCCGTCCGAGCCGGTATAGCTGAGAGCGATGGTGCGCTTGTTGAGAGTATTCTTGAACTTCTGCTGATTGGCGAAGTCCGTCGTCATAAAGGTCAAGCGGTAGGTTTCGCCGCGCACGGTCACAAGGTCGGCGGTCAGTTGCGTTTCCTCCTCGGCGATAATCATCTCCACCGGCACGAATACGAAATTTGTAATGGGATAGATGTTGTCGCCCTTGGCGCGGAAGTATTGCCCCTTATATTCATAGACAGGCGCGTTGCCGCCGGAGGCATAGACATCCTCGGTAAGCTCACAGGCCTTGGTCAGTGTCTCCTCGCCATAGGTCGCGCCGCTGGCATGGTGCCGCGTATCCCACTTTTCACGGAACAGACCGCTTTGCCGGAAAAGCCTGTCCATCTGCTCCTTGTCCTTGCCAGACCAGAACGCCAGCTTGCAGCAGAGCGCCATATCCGCCTCGGACTGGCTGGAATAGTCGCCCTGCCAATCGCCGTCCCACAGCTTTGTAAAGGACTCGCCGTTTTCCGCATTTTTCGCAAGCTCCAGAAGGTCGTCATCGGTAAGCTGCGTAGCGGCGTTCTTTTTTGCCTTCTTCTTTTGCTTTTTGGAAGATCGGATATATGTCTCATGAATCCATTTAAGCGTACCATTGTCCTCGGCAATGGTATCCGTCGCGCCATCGAGCCTTTTTCCAGTCATCGTGAAGTACCGGGTATGCTCATACATCTCCACGCCGGTCTTGGTATTCTTATTGCCGGTACCGGGCATCGTGCCTTTGAAAAAGAGATGAATGCCGGTGCCGGAGGGCGAAAACTCCATGTAGGTGGGCTGCCTTGCGATGATTGCCTTCGCCGTCTCATTAAATGTTTTCGTTTCAGGCTCGTAGCAATGATCGATGTCCACGCCCACAAGGTTATCCTCCTTCGAGAACATGAAGCCCAGCCCCGTAAAACCGTAGCGCTCCAGCGCGTCGGCGGCAGTGGCGTAGTCCGTCCACGTCGCGGGATTATTGGATTGTGCGCCCTTGCCCGTGATGGGATTGTACGGCATCTTTTTGTCCTTGCCGCCGTCCTTATCGGGAATGAGTCTCCAGTTGACCCATTGCTTTCGGTCAAGCAGCTCCTGCGGATAGCTCATAGCGTTTTCACCTCACATTCCTCGGTAAAATACTTGATGGGCATATTGTGCTTCTGCGCCTTACGGATTTCGTAGCTCATGCCCTCGGAGACCGTATCTCCGAACACCCACAGCTCCTGACATTTTCCCAGCAGGACGCGTCCGAAGAACAAGCCCAGCTTGCGGCTGTCGGGGTCATGCTCATCCATGAACTGCGGATAGAGCAGGTGCGGCGCAATCGGTATCGCATTTTGCTCGACGGCAAAGCGGCAATAACCCCGTGTGCGCTCTGCGTTTTCCTCCATATCACCGGCGAAGGGCGAGCAGATGAAAACAAGCGGTCGGTACTCCGTGCCGTAACGACGCAGCAAATCCTCGCGCATCAGCCTTCTCATGACCTCATAGGTCGTCGGGTCACTGTATCCCTCGGCGTTTCGTTTATCTATCCACATCACACGTCCTCCATTTCCTTCAGCTCGCCAAAGTTCTCGCCGTAGGCGGCTTCCGCGATGATCGGTACGTCAAACGCCGGAAACGGCTGCACCTCCATGCAAGCCTTCACGAAGCCGACCGCTTCGTCGAGCTTGTCCGCTGGTATCTCGAACACCAGCTCGTCGTGAATCTGCAGGAACGGCTTGAGCCACGGGCGCTCCTTGATGCCCGCGACGATGCGCCCCATCGCCAGCTTCAGAATGTCCGCCGCCGTACCCTGTATCGGCGTATTCATGGCGCAGCGCTCGGCGAAGGATCGCTTGCCCCAATCGGTCGAGAGGATGCCGATAATGTACCTGCGGCGACCGAGCCACGTTTCTGCATAACAGGTGTTGGTGGCGCGTCGCTTGGTTTCGTCCTGCCAATCGGTCAGGCGCGGATAGCCGCTTTTCAGATTGTCGATGATACCGGCACAGGCTTCCTTCGACATATCCAGACCCGCCTTGAACTTCAGTGTTTTCTGCAGCCCGCTGGGGAAAAGTCCGTAAAACACACCGAAATTGCAGTTCTTGGCGATGGTACGGTGCTCCTTGTAATGCGGCGCATTCTTGTCTGCTGCCTCGTTAAATGGAACATGAAAGATAACCGAGTTCGTCGCCGCATGGATATCTCCTCCGGCGCGATAGGTTTCGAGCATCTTTTCATCGCGGCAGTAAAACGCGCCCACGCGAAGCTCGATCTGTGAAAAATCAAGTGAAATAAGTAGGTTTCCTTCCGGCACGACAATGAAATTTCTCACGCCGACCGGGTCATTGTCCTTGCGCGGGCAGTTTTGCAGGTTGGGGTTACGAGAGGCGAAGCGCCCTGTTTCGGTGCCGAGCGGCATAAGTTCAGGGTGAATGCGTCCCGTGGCGATGTTGACGCAGCGAAGATACCCGTCGATGTAGGTGCTTTTGAGCTTGCCCCACTTGCGGTATTCCTGCACCAGCTCGAACAGCCGCACCAGCTTCGGGCGATTCTCGCGGCAATATTCCGTGAGCAGTATCATCGTCGCGTCGTCCGCCGCCTCCTGATGCTTTTCCGTCGTCTTTAGCACCGGCAAGCCAAGGTTGGTATACAGATACTGCTTGAACGCCGAAGTCGAGGCGTTTGCGCCGATGTCCACGCCGCCGGTCATCTCATCAATTGCCGAGCGTAACTCCGTAAGTTTTCGTTCTGCGTCGACCTTTTTCGACATCATTGCATCCGTATTCATCGGAACGCCGTTGTACTTCATCATGCCGACATAGACCGCTGTCGGCGATTCCACCCGCTCCACGATGTCCTGATGCTGCGGGAGGTTCTTGGCAAACCAGCCGTTGAATTTGTGATAAAGCCGCAGAGCGTAATCACTGTCGGCACAGGCGTAGCGCAGAGTTTCCTGCTCGGCGGGATTCATCTCATCGAAATGTCGTCCAGCAGTCACCGTATTGAAATCCGGCATATTCGCACCGAAAAGTGAGGTGGAGAGCAGCTTCAAGCCGCTGTCCGATAGCCCACGAAACTCAAACTTGCTCTTGAGCGTGAGCTGCGCCGCAGCGATGGTGTCGTAGCAGGGTTCACATATGACGATTCCCTGTGCATAGAGGAACATCGCCTCAAAGGACAGGTTGTGCGCCACCTTCACGACATCGTGGTTTTCAAACACAGCGGTCGTGAGATACTGTATAAGCGCATCGCGGCTCTGCACATTTTTTCCGACTTTATGTGCAATAGGCAGATATACCGCGCTACCTTCCGAAACCGAAAGGCTGATGCCGACGATGTGCGCCTTGTGCGCGTCCAGCGCCGCCTTCGGCTCGTCCCGCCATGCGTCGTTGGGAGCCGTTTCAAAGTCGAAAGCGATGATATCCGCGCCGCCGATATATTCGCGTATCGCGTCGGTTGTATATATAATGTGGTAATCCATATATGCTCCAATCTGCCGCTATAGGTCGGGCAGCGGCTGCCACCCGACCTTGCGGCGGTGTATTTAGGCGAGCGGTTCAATGACCTCGCCGGTTTCGGGATCAACATTGACAGCGGGTGTATCCGCAGTCGGTTCGGTATCATAGCCGATGCGGGTGGAGAAGCTCTTGACCTGCTCGGTCAGCCCTGCGATGAGCGCGTACTCCTCGGCAGTCAGATCACGGTCGACCGAGAACTGCGCCTGAGAGTAGGCGATGCCGCTGTTATTGGTCGCCTTCTTCAGCGCGAATTTCGTGACCACGGCGTTGGACTTCTTGCCCTTGGAGAGCAAGCGCATGATGTAACGGGTGAAATCCTTCAGAGAGCCGGTCGGCAGGGAGAGAATCATCGGGAAAATCTCTCCCTCTCGCAGTAAGTAGATACGGCGGCGATTTTTACACGCCTTGGCACCGTTCTCGCCGGAGCCGAATTTGTTATACGGACACTTGCCGCAGTCGCCGCCGGGGTTGCCTTCGCCGGTAACGCCGTCGAAGCTGCCGCAGTCGGGAGGATTAGATCCGCCGGTATACTTGTCCGTGTAGTAGGCATACAGCGGATGATGGTGCAGGATAACTGCGGAGAACTCCTTGACCGTTTCGGGGCTGTCGGGGTTTTCGCCGGGGATTTCGAAGACCGTCATGCCTCCGGCGGGGATTTTGATTCTCTCAAAGCTGCCGGACAAGCCGGAAAGCTCCTCGGAGAGCGCGTCGTTCAGATTGAAGTCCTTCAGCGCCATAAACGCGCTGTTCGTAGTGGTAAGTGCCTTGTTTTCGTTTTTCATGGTATCATTCCATCCTTTCTTATTTACGGGCAGCCCTGCGGATGCCCACGGTCGTTTTTTCGAATACATTGACCAGACCTTCAAGCCAGTCGGGTAAAGCATCGTCGTTCTCGGATATCTGCTCCCGCACGAAAGCCGAGAGGGAGTTGGCGTTGACGGTCTCATAAATAAGTCCGCCATGACCTTCGCTGCGGAGCGCCTCGAACAGGTCGTCCTTGCGATCGGCTGTCGCTGAAGCGCGGGTAGTGCTGGTGAGACAGAACATCGTGCCGGAGCGGGTGAAGTTTTGCGTCTCGGTATCGGTCATAAGCTGCGCCAGAGCAGCGTCGGTTTCGTCGAGTGCGGCGTTTAACTCCTTCACGCGCTGCTCGGCGTCTTTTTTCTCGTCCCGCAGAGCCTTAAGCCGGTCTGCGAGTTCAAACATTTTTTCGGAATTGTCCATTGTGATATGCTCCTTTACATAAATGGGTTGTTGCCGTAGCGATAATCGTCGACCAGCGTCTTGGCAAGGTTCGCCTTGTTCTTCAGGGCTTTGAGCACCTTCTCATCGACCGTGCCCTGCGCTGTAAGATAAATATAGGTACACGGCATCCGCTGACCGGCGCGGTGAATACGGGCTTTGCACTGCTCGAAGTTGCTCATGCTGTAGTCCAGCGAGTAAAAGACCATCGTGCTTGCCGCCGTGAGCGTCAGCCCCAGACCGGCGGTTGCGATCTGTCCGACAAAAATGGGGACATCGGGGTCGTTCTGGAAGCGGGCGACCTGCTCGTCGCGGTCTTTCACGCCGCCCTTGATGAGGGAATAATTGACGCGCTTCTTTTCGAGCATGGCGCAGATCGCGTCAAGCTCCGGCACGAAGCGGGCGATAACGACGAGTTTGCGATTTTCCTCAATTGCCGCGTCGAGAATGTCCTCCAGCACGTCGAGCTTTGCCGTTGATACCTGTTCGGCGGCGCTGCTCTCGCCGCTGCCGATGAAGCCGCCCGTGAGCTGCGATAGCCGCAGCAGCTTGGTGAGCACGTTGGTGATGGTGACCTGGCCCTCGGATAGCTCGGCGTAGCTCTCCTGCACAAGGCTTTGGTAGAGCTTCACCGCCCTCGGCTCCAGCTCGACCTTGCGGATGATGTCGGTCGTTTCCGGCAGGTCAAGGCAGTCCTTCTTTGTCGCCCGAAACGCGATGCTGTGCATACGGCGGGTCAGCTCCGGCTCCATCGACTTTTTGAGCACCGGCGTATGATTGCCGTAGCCGGTCATGTAAAAATAGGTGTTGCGGAAGCTGTAAAACGACTGTCCGAAGATACGCGGATCGAGAAACTTGTACTGAGAAAATACGTCGATTGCCTTATTCGTGACCGGCGTTCCCGTCAGTAGCAACCGGTATTTTGCCGCTGCGCCCAGCCGGTGCATCGCCTTGGACGCCGAGATGTTGTGCGTCTTGATTTTGTGCCCCTCGTCGGCGATGATCAGGTCGGGACGCCATGCCGCGAGCTCCTTCTCCAAGCGCCACGCCGATTCGTAGTTGACGACAGCCACCTGCAGCGCGTCGCCGGTCATGTGCCGGAGCGTATCTGTCTTCTTCTCGCCGCTGCCCTTGAGCACGGCGAGGGTATAATCAAAGGCGGCAAACTTGCCGAACTCCTCGTCCCATACGCCGACGACCGACAACGGTGCTACGACCAGTGCTCGTTTAATGCGTCCGGCGTTATACAGCGCACCTGCTGCGGCGATGGACACCAGCGTTTTCCCGGTGCTAACCCATTTCCATTAGGAGAGCGACGCCCTGACTTCTGGAAATATTCATTTACATCACCTGCCTTTCTTCTTCCCGAAACCGTGTACTTTGCAATGCTCCGACTGCGACGGGAGCACCTCAAGGTTTGCGGGATCGTTATTGAGCTTGTTGCCGTCGATGTGGTGGACGACCTCGCCCTTTTTGAGCGGTCTGCCGAGTATGGCTTCGGCAATTCTGCAGTGTGCGTGTTTGCCGAGTAGCTTGGGATATGCCTTGCCCTCGCCGGTGCCACGGAGCTTGCGACTCCGCTTAACACGCGACTCCATTACGCCGCCGGGCTTGTTCATGGGGGTATCCGTGCGGTTGTACTCGGTCATGCGCTGCGAGTTCCATTTGTAAAAATGCTCCCGGCAGCAGAAGTTGTTTTCACGGATTTGGCTTTCCGACCGCTGGAATGCTTTCCCGCACAGGGTGCATTTCACCGTGACCTTCGTCATCGGAATCACCTCCCGTTGAGTCCAGACCGAACAACCCGCAAACAAAATTGAAAGCGGCAACCTGATGCGCGTAGGGCTTTGCCTTGATCGGCATCGGAAGCATTGGCGCATTGTCATTCTTCATCGGCTTTCGTCACCCCCGTCCGGCAGTTCCGTGATGGAAACGCTCTCCACGGTGTCGCCGGGAACGATAACCATCACGCGGCGTTTTTCGCCGAACAAATGACGAAGCAACCGTTCCCGCATTGTGACACGCTGACATCTGACGACGCCGTCCTCGGTGGGCTTCTTTGAAACGCTGATTTTCAGGTTGTGCTTCATTTTCCTATCCGTCCTTTCCGAGGGACGGTGTTGTCTGTCCCTCGGAATACGGAGAAAAGGGAGCTGCTTTGGGGAGGTGTTTTAGAAGTTCTTTTTGAATTTCTTTCTTGCGGCTTCGATTGATTCGCGAATGGCTCGGTGGTCGACACCCTCACGGCGCGCGATTTCGCGTATTGACAGCCCGTCCGCAAGCATCAGCAATCGGCGCTGCTGCGTTTCCGAAAGCTTGTTCAGCGCGGCGTTGACCCGAGCGGCATCCTCCTTGCTTGACATTTCAGTTTCGGGGGTAGTGTCCGTTGCGTACTCCAGCCCCTCATAATCGATGGCGTCAAGTGAATAGCTGTGATAGCGCTCCTTGCGGTCAAGGTTGCTTTCCTCGCGCCGCGATGCTGTGATGTAATTTCCGATTTCCTCGTTGACCTCAACTTCGGATGTGGTACCGTCTGTGAATTTCCATTGAATCTTCATGCGTAGTGTCCTTTCCGCCTGTGTGCGGGATTGGGCGGCAAGGACACATAAAAAGTCGGTGCCTCAATGTGCACCGACCGTTGTTGCCTGAAAATTGGCATGGCAAGGCACGGTGGGTACATCCGAGGCTCCGAACACGGCTATTGCCGTGCTTGGAACTTCCTGTGTATCCCGCCGCCTTAATGCGCATCTCAGGCTGTGAGATTTATTTGTTCAACAGGAGGAGTTCAACTTTGCACTCAACATGTTTGCAAAGGCAAATGAACTATTGACTTTTGCGAATTTTGTGATATACTATTTGTGGATTGTTTTACCATCGGAGCATTGTTACTCTTGCACTATGTTTTCGTGTGGATAAAAACCTTGCCTGTTGACGTTATAATTGTATTTGATTTACCGTTTTTGCCACGGAACGCAACGGACTGGTTCGGACTGATTCGGACTTTTGGCAGAGAAAGGAGAGCCGCCTGTGAAGCCAGATGAATATTTCAGAATGATGTATCCTTATATTGGACAGGCAAAGCAATCATCAGAATTCATCGATGACCTGCTTTGTAATTTCGTCGCAGACAACGCAGACCTCTCTGGTAGTCCTCTTGTTGATAAAACAGCCGACTACAAAAATCGCCTATATAACGGCTCGAAACCGTTTCCAATAACACTTGCGGCGGAGCTTCTTGATACCAGTGACCCTATGCGTTTTTCCACATTTATAAATGACAGCCTTTCCGATGACCTTGCAGACAATCTTGAAAAGGAATTAACGGAGCTTGGTATTGATATTCAAGGCGACGATGTCGCCGATAAGTGCGCCAAGCTTTTCGTATCGATTTTGACGGAAACCGCGAGACGAACAAAACGAAAAAGCACCCCCGTCGATACCGCTTCAACTCAGAAGCAGAAACTGACAGGAGTGCCCATAGCTACGGTATATGTGAAAGACGGTAAAATCTCCATAGACGGTCAGGTGTTCAGTCTCCACGAAACAATAACGCCGCCTAATGATATCGCCCAAGAGGAGATTCCGTACGTCAAGGCGTTGTTTGCCGCTTATGCACAAGCTACCGGTATGGAGAATGTAACGAAAGAAGATCTCCCCGCGCTGAGTGCCAAATACCGCTGTAACTACTCAGACCAGCGCGAAAATTATTACAATGCCATTCGGGTAGAGCGTTCGGTGCGTGAGATTTTCAATGATGGTGAAGTCGAATTTGAAAAACTAAAGGAAGATACTTACGATGGAATTGTTGATGTGTGCTGGGACGATTTTGACGACGGATTCAAACGTCTCTTGGCTGTTTTGAATCAGGTATCGCAGATAACGCTCACGAAATCGTTTCTCACACAGATCAAAGATCTCATAAATAACAGCGAAAAGAAAGGCATTTGCCATATGCTGGTGAATGACGGTAAGATTCAGTGGGTGTTTGAGGATGACTAAACTCTTTAACACCCCGTTTGAAACTTCTCTCCGTGTCCTTCTGACACTACGCGTATTTGGTGAGAACATGACGCTGGACAAAATCGCTGCTGTTGACTTTATGACGATTTACGCTCTCAATTTTGGTATTTCGTCTTATAATCTCAACGGCAACAATGGCTTTAGCTTCAGCGAAGCAGCCTCAAAGAGGGCACTTGTCGGCAAGGCAATTAAGCAACTTGTCCTCGACAGGCTCGTATCTGCGGTAGAAAACCGAAGCGGTTTTACATACGAAATAACAGCACAAGGAGCACTGATCTGCGACGAGTTGGCTTCTGATTACACGGATGAGTATATCGCCATGTCCCAAGCAGTTTATAAACATCTTGAAGGTAAATCAGAAGTTGCTATTCTCGCTGAAATAAATAAAAGAGCGATTAGCGGAAAGGAGGAGTGAACATGGCTGACTTTTTCATTGAGAAACTGATAGTAAAAGGCGCTGGGAAAAAAGATGCCATTGCGGAGTTCGATAAAGAACTCACAATTATATCGGGTCCTTCTAACACGGGGAAAACCTGTATTCTCCGTTGTATTGATTATATTTTCGGAAGTGATAACCTTCCGTTTGCGAGCAGCACAGGATACGATACCATTATGCTCTTCGTAACCACAGAGAATGGCACGATTCAATTCACGCGCAAATTGGACTCGAACAAAATAGATGTAGTCAGTTCTGACGATAGAATCGAAAGTACCACATACAAAGCAAAAACACCGACCAAGACTATGGATGCTATTAGCAAAGTCTGGCTTACAATGATGGGCATTGAAGATGATCACGATATAATAGCCAATGAAAATTTCAGACCGCAGCATCTGACATGGCGTACATTTCTGCACACCATACTGATAAAAGAACGTCAGATTGAACGAGAAAGTTCTATCCTTATGCCTGAAGGCGGCGCAAAAAGCATACAGGGACGTACAGCTTTCCTGTCATCGCTATTGTTCTTAATATACGGCAACGACTTCTCCAATTTTGATAAACGCGAAAGTAAAAAAGAACGAGCCATACGAAAAGCAGCCGTAGAAAAATATATCAACAAAGAACTTTCTGGCGTTGCAGACCGAAAACAGAGTATCCTTGATATGATTAAAGCGTTTGCCGGGCTGGATGTCCAAAAAGAAATCGACAGTGCTGCTACCGCATTAACTGAAATCGAAACAAAAATATCTGCTGCCATGGCAAATAGCCAATCCATGCTCAGTAGCATGATGGCAAAGAAAGAACGCCTCACGGAATGTCAAATGCTCATATCACGTTACGCCGCGCTAAAAACGCAGTACAGTGCTGATATTAAGCGCCTTTCCTTTATCGTTGATGGCGAGACCGTTATGCAACAAACGCCGCATAATGCAACTTGCCCGTTCTGTAATGGGAAAATGCCAAAGCAGCAAAAGGAATCCTTCATCGATGCTGCCCGCTCTGAGTTTTCAAGAATTGTTATTCAATATAACGACCTTGATGGTGCAGAAAAAGACATCGAGCAGAAAATACAGGAATTGCAAGCAGAAATTGCGCTGCTGGCCGAACAGAAAGAAAATATTGAGGAGTTAATAGCCAGAGAACTGAAACCACGAGCCAAATCTCTGACTGAAACTATTGATGCCTATCGCGTATATATCCAGTTGAACAATGAACTTGACGTAATTCATCGTCTTGCCGATGGGTGGAGCACAGACCTGCGTGATATGCAAAACGAAGATGAATCCGAAATCAAATACAAGCCGATGGATAAATTTGACGACCGCTTCTGGTTAGGCATGGATGCGGCGCTAACCGATATATTAACAGAGTGCAAGTACACGCCGCTTGTTTCGGCACGATTTGCGAAAAGCTCTTTTGACTTGGAAATCAACGGGCAATCAAAAGCTGTAACGCAGGGTAAAGGGTATTGCTCTATATTAAATACGATTGTGGTTTTGGCATTTAGAAAATTCATGATTGAAAATGCTGTTTATAATCCCGGACTATGCATCATTGACACTCCTTTGCATGGCATTGACGAGGGCAATAAAAACGAAACATCAGAAAGTGTACAAACCGCATTATTCCAGTACTTCATTGACAGTCGAGATATGGGACAGTTGATAATTGTTGAGAATAAACGCACGTTGCCAAATCTTGATTATGAACAAAACGGCGTGAAACGAATTGTATTTACCGGCATTGTTGGTAAAGAACGATGCGGCTTTTTGCACGATTGCAAATTTGATGTACCGCAGTACCATGAATAGTGATATGAGGTGATATCGTGCATTTTAATTACAATAGCCTATGGAAGTTATTAATCGACAAAAAAATGAACAAGCAGGACTTGCGAAAACTGACAGGTATCAGTTCTGCGTCAATTGCCAAACTCGGCAAAGGTGAAAATGTAAATACCGAAGTGCTCCTGCGGATATGCAAAGCATTAGACTGTGATATATCTAATATCATGAAATTCGTCCCCGACACGGATACTCGAGAGGAAGGTACCACGAAATGACCGACAACCAGAAAAAATTAATGAACATCCTCCGCGAGATGTTCCAATTTGACCAGTCAGACCTCGATTTTGGCATTTACCGTATTATGAGCATGAAGCGCGACGAGGTCAACAGATTTATAGAACAAGACCTGCCTGCGCAAATCACAGCAGGCTTGAGCGAGCTTGCCGGGCTGTCTCAAGGCGCGTCTATGTACTGAAAGGAGGATTACAATGCCGGAACCGAATATAACGAAAAAAGCATTGGCAGATTCCTTGAAAAGGCTGATGGCTGAAAGAGCTTTCTACAAAATTAGTGTTGCCGACATCGTTAATGGCTGCGGCTTGACAAGACAATCCTTCTATTATCATTTCAAGGATAAGTATGATCTCATGAATTGGATTTATTATACGGAGACCGCGTGCTTTATGAGCGCTTACGATACAGTCGAGCATTGGACGGATGGGTTGAAGGATTTGTGCTACTATATGCAGCAAAACAAGGCGTTTTATATAAACGCGCTCAACACCGTAGGGCAAAATTCCTTTCCCGAATATCTGCATGGTTATATCAGCGATATTTCCGTGTCGGCAGTTGAAAATATGCTAAATGCGGAATTCGACCGTGAAAAATGGGAGTTTTTCGTGTTGTTTTTTTCAACAGCTTTCGTTGCCTTCATCGTCCGATGGGCCAACAATGGAATGAAGGAGGATCCGGCGGATTATATTATGAAGATCCGCAGCTTATTTGATGGAAGCATACTTTGTGAACTGGAAAATCAGAGCCGGGAGATATTCCCGGAAGATTCGTCAAACTCTAAATGAATGCATTGGGTATATATTCCCTAAAAGTGGCTCTGCGTTTTTAACGACATGCGCGTCGCTTTTACAAGCATCCCGAAACAAGATTGGGGCAAACAACATGAAAAACATGATCAATTATGTAATGGAAGAGGACTGCTCTTTTGAAAGCAGAAAATTCAACACTGTTGACAGCCTGGTTTTATCCCAATTGGCATATCTGAATTTTGACGATGTCGTCCCTGGCCTATCGGATATTGCAATGCCGATAGCAATAAGAGAAATTGCCGTCATGGAAAATTCGGAAAGGTTGTTTCATGATGTACGGGAAAGCAAAAACAACCGGCAGCTGTTTTTCGCACTTGCAAACAGCTCAAGATTCCGTAATACAAAATTGGGTTTTTATGTGAATCAAATTGATAGCGAGGAGGAGAAGCAGTTTTCAGCCATTACCTATCTTCTGGGCGACGGTTCAGCCTACATCGCATATCGCGGGACCGATTCGACCTTTGTCGGTTGGAAAGAGGATTTTAACATGGCATTCATCAGCCCTGTTCCGTCCCAGGAAGAAGGGGTTGCCTACCTGAATACCGTTGCCGGCATGATTTCTTGTGATTTGAGAATCGGAGGGCATTCAAAAGGCGGAAATATCGCGGTTTACTCCTCCATAAAATGCCTCCGGCCCGTTCAAGACAGGGTAACGCATATCTTCAGCCATGATGGTCCCGGATTTAGGGACGAGGTTTTTCTGAGTGACGAGTATTCGATGATCAAAGACCGGATCTATAAAACTCTGCCGCAGTCATCCATCATCGGGATGCTCTTGCAGCATCAGGAAAACTATACTGTAGTGAAAAGCAACCGTATCTGGTTTTTGCAGCACGATCCTTTTTCATGGCTGATTGACGGCAGTGATTTTCAATATGCGCAATCTGTGAAAAGAAGTACGCTTTACATGAATGGGACGCTGACCCAATGGATGAACCCCTATGACGACCAAAAACGGGAGCTGTTTGTCAATACTCTTTTTGATGTCATCAAAGCAACAAACGCTACGACAGTTTATGATCTGACAGGAGATTGGCCCCAAAAAGCTGTTGCCGTGCTTGGTGCGATCAAAGGTATCGATGCTGAGACAAAAGCGTTTGTTTTTCAAACCATAAGGGCTCTATTTGTTTTGGCTGTGAAAAATATACGGGAGATAAGGTCGGAGAATATGCAAGCTTGATAAACGAAAGCTTGTCTTTCTTAATTCCAAGAGGTACGCGCTTATGCTGTAAAATATGCTGAATGGTTCATTCTCTGTTAGTCCAAGGCAGTTTTTTCATAAAGAACATTGCGGTGCCTATCGCCAAGATTATTAACGATATGAACTGAGATGTTGACAGCATCCCGATGTTGCCTCTGTAATCGTTTCTAAAAAATTCTATTATGAACCTTCCCACACTATAAAGAATAAGGTATAAAGCCCCGACCTTTCCTATATTTCTGTCTTTTCGGGCGTATAATAACAATACTATGACAATCAAGAAGTCCCCTGCACTTGAGAGTAACTGCGTTGGTATAAGCTTAACCCCATTGGGCGCAATAGATGAATTATGAAATATAATACCAATGGCAGCGTCTGTTTCACGACCATAACAGCATCCGGCAAGAAAGCAGCCAATCCGTCCAAACCCCTGCGCCAGTGCTATGGATGGCACCGCCAAATCAAAGTATTGAAAAAAACTTGTCTTTTTGAATTTACAATAGATCATTGCAACTAATATGCCGCCAATTATACCTCCATATAGCACAAAACCGCTTCCGGATAAAATGCGCATAGGCTCATTGAGAAACGCATTTATTTCTACCATACAATAAAGCAATTTTGCGCCAATAAATCCGAATACAAGGGCAACAATTCCTAAACCATATACGAAATCCGCATCAAGGCCTCTTTTTTTTGCCCGTTTTCCCGCCATTACTAAGGCGCACAAGATGCCCACCGCAATCATTAGTCCGTAGCCATGTATTGATATGGGACCAATTTTCAATACTTCATTATACATGTGATAATAACCTCCTTGCTGCAACTATTGCCCGAAAAAATGTATTTTGTCGTTTTCATACAGATGCTTCACCATTACTAAGGCAACAGGCAAAGCAAAGAGGCCGATGAACCCAAAGAGTTTTACTCCGACATACATGCAGACTAACATGGCCAGCGGGTGCAACCCTATTTGTTTTCCCACCATTTTAGGCTCCAATATATTACGGACAACCGTTATGATGACATATAATACCGCGAGCCCGATAGCAAACGGCGTGTTACCTTTTATGAGTTCAATGATGGCCCATGGAATGACAACGCCGCCTGTGCCAAACACAGGCAATATGTCGATGGTGGCGATCAGCGCGGCGATGGTGATCGCCCCCTCCACCCTCAAAACGGACAGCCCTAGGGCAAGCTCGATAAATGTTATGAGCATCAAGGAGGCATAAGCTTTTACGTATTTTAAGCCGATGCCGGTTGCAAAAGTTTTAATCTCAATAAAAGACTTCGGGTTTTTTCCGGGAACAGCCTTGCGAGATATCCTGTGATTTTACTGTAATCCATGGAAAAAAACAGGGACGAAATGACTGTAAAAATAATTGACAGGAGCAGGCCGGGCACGAAAGATACCGCGGATGAAATAAATCCAATGGCTTCCGAGGAAAGGTTCGAAATGACCGATCCCACGGATTGGGACAAAGAAGCCGTCATATCTTCAATAGCCTGAACCATTGAGGGATCAAGCCTCGTTATGATTTCTTCCACGTTCTCAAAGAGTTTGTTGATCGCAGGCTCAATATTTGTCGAATACATTTCGGGAAGCTGAACGATCCCATCTTTCAGCGCAGTGAGCAGCCTTACGCCGATCCATGAAAGAAAAACGCCCGCCGCGCCGCAGAACAGCAGGACCAGAACAATGGCAACGATTTTTTTATGGATACGCAATTTTCCGGACAAAAAATTAATGGACGGTTTTAGTGACAAAGCCACTATAAAGCCGATTATAAAAGGCATAAACAAACCAAGAACATATTTTATCGTAATGTACACAATGGCGATTATAAGGGCGAAATAGATGACATTAATAATAAAGCTTTTTCGTTTTTCCAGTGTCATGTCTTTATCCATCATTCACCTTTCCATAGGGGGCTTTTTCTGAGTTTTTCTGAGTAATTTCTTTTCTTCTAAGCGCTTTGGCAGTTTTAAAAGCGTTAGCAGCATAAAATACTAACGCCAGCAACTCCATTGTTATAGTGATCCATAGCAGTATGACATCCAAGGGCAGTATCCAGCTTGCAAAAAAATCGTGGAAGAAACTCAGGCTCAAGGCAATAATAAACAGCACTTGTGCTACTTTGCCAATTATCTGGCTTTGAACCACAACACCCCTTTTCATCAGATAAACTCCACCTATCAGCATTAAAAGCTCTTTTACCATCACAATGACTACAGGGGCCCAATATGTCATCCCTGACGATGTAAGAGAAAGAAGCACCGCAGCGCACAGCAGCTTATCGGCAAGAGGATCCATCCACTTTCCAAAGCTGGTAATCAAATGGTACCTTCGTGCAATTCTCCCGTCCAGAAAGTCCGTCAAGCCAGCTATGAGAAAGACCGCCAACGCCCAATAATGGTAGCCATTTCTATAGATAACGACCCATACAGGTATTAGGGCAATTCTAAATATCGTAAGTATGTTTGCTGCATTCCAAATTTTTTCGGCAGGTTTTTTCAAAAATGTTGAGTGCCTCCTTACCGCCTTATTTAGAAATGATTTAAGAGCTTGTACAGGGCTGCATTTTTAGAAATATTTCAAGAAGGGAATTTGTTAGCGCATTTTTTGCCTTTTTGTATTCGCAATACGCCTTTGCCGCCAGATCAATAGATATGTATCCATCCCCCGACAGGATTTTTTCGCTGATAGTCCGCATGTCACGGCCCCATTCCAGCGCGATCAAAGGCTGCCCGTGTTCCCCTCTTTCATTGCATGCAAAGGCATATACAGCATCCCGGCACGCGTCCGAGACGTTGTCATCGGCAATATACAAGCCGAACAGGCTACCGAACCCAATTGCGGAACGAATGTATTCCGGCGTAGCTACTTTCTTCATGTTATCCTCGTTATAGGTTACATGAAAACCATAAAGACAGCGACTTTGCTTCAATATCCGAAATGCGTTCATACAATTCTCACAGTCTAAATCCTCATCCACCGCCTGTATGGAAACCACAGCATTATGAACATCACTGAGAGACTTAGCCATTTGCTCCGAAATTAAGGCGGGTGATACTTTAAATGCGAACAAGCATTCATCAAACCGCTTTGCGATTCCGCACAGGACTGCAATATCATTTGCTTCGTGGGGGTAGAAGATATAACTGTAAATACCCAGCTCCTGCCCTTCGCGTATGAGCTGTTCTATTTGATGAAAGGAATCGGCGCAAGACTCGGAAACATCAAAAATCAGAAGCCACGGAATGGGGCAGTCCATGGCTTCCTGATGTTTCCGCAGCTTATTTGCGCCATAAATAAGACTGCTGTATCCCAAATTCAGCCCCACTCTTTTTATCGTCTCGTTATCGATATCGGTAATCATTCTGGCAGCCAGCACATTATAAGGGTTCCTCGGATTGGATATGACTTTTTTTGCGGTATGAAAAAACCATTCCTGATTTTCACTATGCGAAAAGAATAAGCCCAAATCGATCAGGTTTCTTATGCTGCGCCTTGTATTGCTTTTCATATCTTCCAGAGCCTTGCTGACAGCTATATGGATGGTTTGCCTTGTCAGTCTGTGCTGTAAATCCACCATCGAGCAGTTTCCTCCTTATGCGGCCATATTATTCGACCTCTATATTAATTATATTACCTGTCTTTGACAGTTAGCACCATAATCTTTAGGAGCAGATACCGTATATAATCAAAAACAATCCCTTAAATAAGGGATATTTTTTTAAAGAAAAAGCTTGACAAAATATTTTCTAAGAGGTATAA
>Ga0116162_10000201_pt1 | contig 48020 bp, 45 predicted proteins | sample AD_UKC105_MetaG_FD_89875 | JGI IMG/M metagenome (GOLD analysis project Ga0116162, IMG submission 89875) | Active sludge microbial communities of municipal wastewater-treating anaerobic digesters from Hong Kong - AD_UKC105_MetaG | ecosystem: Engineered > Bioreactor > Anaerobic > Digestate...
GACGGACGCATGGTGCTTGTTCCAGGTGTCTTAATTGATTACTTAGATGAAGGAGTGACTACTCAAAATCATCGAGCATCCTTACAAGAACGTTTCTGGATCATGACAAAACACTATGGACTACCTATAACTATTGGTAAACACCTCAGTTTTATATGGAAAAAGCTACTCAAATAGTTTTTCTTCCCATACATATGTCGCAATGTTAGTACATATGTCATATTAGATACATTTATTCTATACCTCATTGGCTTTGTTATAAGAGGTATGCATTAGTCTTCTTATATTTGCCTTGTATTCATTACGCTGAATACCTTATAACCGCTAATGTTCAACTTAAATGTATATACCATGAGTCACATACTCTATTTGTGTAAATCCCGCTTTGCAACTTTATTGTTTGCTTTGCTGAGCTTTTCAACAATCCTTTCCGCTCAGCCTAGATGGACCTCCCAAGATATGGGAGATGGGCATCATATAACTGTTATCGGTAAAGCCTCTAAACGCTTTTTGTTGCTTCCCATACAAGAGTCTGCTCCAGAAACTCGTATGCGCATGCTGGTAGATAATCAAGAGAGGGCTGCTTTAAACATCCGGCTTGCCGTAGACCATGTTGATTATGTTTTACCCTTCGATATGACAACATATCAGAATGATTATTTGGTCATCAAGTGGAGCAATGCCCCCAAAACAGCTTTGGCCTGGGATCAAATGCACTTGGCAGATCATTTTGATGCAAAGAATACGGCTCATTTTAGACCTAGTTATCATTTTACTCCGGCGTATGGGTGGATGAATGATCCCAATGGTATGTTTTATAAAGATGGAGTATATCACCTATATTATCAATACAATCCCTATGCTAGTGTTTGGGGCAATATGCACTGGGGGCACGCCACTAGTACAGACTTAGTGCATTGGACACACCAGCCTATTGTATTGGCTCCCGACGCATTAGGCGCCATTTTTTCGGGCAGTACTGTGGTCGATAAAGAGAATGTAGCTGGTTTCGGACAAGGGGCCGTTCTGGCATTCTATACATCTGCTGGTGAGAGACAAAAACAATGTATTGCTTACAGTCTGGATAATGGGCAAACATTTCACAAGTATCTAAAAAGTCCCGTTGTAGTCAGTAACGCGCCTGATTTTAGAGACCCCAAAGTAATCTATTATGCATCAACCAAGACGTGGGTTATGGTACTTGCCGTAGGCCAACATCTTGAATTTTGGAACTCCAAGAACTTATTAGACTGGAATAAGGTGAGTGAGTTTGGTCATGGACAAGGAGAGCACGGTGGTGTATGGGAATGTCCAGACCTGATTGAAATGCCTGTTCGAGGAACGAAAGAAAAGAAATGGGTTTTGATTGTAAATATCAATCCTGGAGGACCATTTGGTGGTTCGGCTACGCAGTATTTTGTAGGAGATTTTGATGGAAAGACCTTTACAAACGATACGCCTAGTGAAACAAAATGGATGGATTGGGGCAAAGACCATTATGCTACAGTGACGTGGCACAATGCACCAGATGATAGGAAGATTGCCATGGCTTGGATGAGCAATTGGCAATATGCCGCAAAAGTGCCTACAAAACAATATAGAAGTGGTTTGTCTATTCCTCGAGAGCTGTCTTTGTATCAACAAAACGGTTCAGTATATATGAGTAGTCAACCTGTTCCTGAGATGCAAGCAGCTCGTCATAAAGAGGTCAATATAAAGGGCTTTGATGTTAGAGAAGGTCATTCTATTACCAAAAAGATCTCAGTAGATGGAGGATATGAATTGCAACTAAAAGTACGTCCAGGGAGTGCACGTATCGTCCCTTTTGCTCTAGTCAATAAAGAAGGTGAACGAGTGAATATGCATTACGATCTGGTTAAACGACAGTTTCATATGGATAGACGAAACAGCGGACAAACTGATTTTCATCCATGTTTCAGTGCGGATACTTATGCACCGATTGTATCAAACGATACACAAGTCTTGACCTTGTACTTCGACCAATGTAGCCTAGAAGCCTTTGCTGGTGATGGCACATGGTGTATGACCAACTTGGTTTTTCCACAATCGCCATACAATAAGATTGAGTTTACTGCACCACAGGGAACGTATCATGTGAGTGCTGTTCAAATCTATTCGATTCAATAAATTAGTAATATACTTTTATTCCATTCAAGATGAATACTAAAAAAATCAATTACATAAAACTAGCTCCAGTGATGCTGGCCTTTTTTGCCATGGGTTTCGTAGACCTTGTAGGGATTGCAACTAATTATGTGAAAGCCGATTTTGGCCTTTCGGATAGTGTGGCCAATTTACTACCTTCCATGGTATTCTTTTGGTTCTTAATCTTTTCTGTACCTACAGGACTATTGATGAGCCGTATTGGGCAGCGTAAAACGGTACTTCTCTCTTTGGTCGTAACAGCTATATCGTTGATTCTACCAAGCATCTCTTATACATATACTATGATGTTGGTATCTTTCTCTTTATTAGGGATTGGCAATGCGCTGATGCAAACCTCTTTGAATCCTTTGGTGTCCAATTTGATTTCAGGGGATCGTTTAGCCAGTACGATGACTTTTGGGCAGTTTGTCAAAGCCATCGCTAGTTTCTCTGCCCCTATTATAGCCGCTTTAGCTGCCGTTCATTTTGGTAATTGGAAGATACTATATCCTTTGTTTATGGGTATTTCTGTATTAGCTACTTTATGGTTGTACTTTACCCCGATCAAAGAAGAAGATATACAAGGAAAGCCATCTACATTTGGTGAGTGCTTTTCGTTGCTTGGCGATAAATTGGTCTTGCTTTGCTTCTTAGGGATTATGTGTCACGTAGGGATCGATGTGGGTACCAATGTCACTGCACCAAAAATATTAATGGAACGAGTTGGTATGACTTTGGCAGATGCAGGATATGCTACATCTGTGTATTTCTTATTCCGTACTGTCGGATGTTTGACAGGAAGTGTTATTTTGGCAAAATGGAATCATAAAGTTTTCTTTATTATAAGTAGTTTGATGCTCTCTATCGGCTTACTGGGTTTGTTATTTGTGGCCGATAAGTGGGTGATCTATGCTTGTGTTGGATTGATAGGGTATGGCAACTCTAATATTTTCTCTATGGTCTTTTCTCGTGCTATCTTGCACCTTCCTGCAAAGAAAAATGACATTTCAGGATTGATGATTATGGGACTTTTTGGAGGAACTATCTTCCCTCTATTCATGGGGTATGCTTCGGATGCTATGGGACAAATTGGGGCTATTATGGTCATGCTTGTTGGCGCTGTCTATTTGTTGACTTTTATACCTCAAGTAAAGCGATAAAAACGATATATATAATAAAAACCGATATATGAAAGATGTTATAGTTGGATTGGGTGAGGCACTTTGGGACTGCCTACCAGAAGGGAAACAGTTAGGTGGAGCACCAGCAAATTTTGCATATCATGTGCATCAGTTTGGACATAAAGCCTGCACGGTAAGTGCTGTAGGAAAAGACGAATTGGGTGATGAGGCTTTGGCTCTTTTAGATAAAAAAGGTATTGCTTGTACGATTGCTCGTGTTGATTACCCAACGGGAACGGTGCAAGTTGACCTTGACGATAATGGCGTGCCTTGTTACGAAATCAAAGAGGACGTAGCATGGGATAATATACCCTTTACACCTGCGTTGAAAGAATTGGCACAACACAGTAAAGCGGTGAGTTTTGGTTCTTTAGCACAACGTAGTTTCGTGAGTCGTACGACTATCAACAAGTTTTTAGATGCGATGCCAGAAGGTGATGATGTCTTGAAAATATTTGATATCAATTTGCGTCAACATTTTTATTCTCGTGAAGTGATAGAGGAAAGTCTGGAGAAATGCAACGTGCTGAAGATTAATGACGAAGAACTCGTCGTAATTAGCCGCATGTTTGAATATCCTGGTATTGATTTAGAAGATAAATGTTTGGCCCTGATGGAACGTTTTCATCTTAAGATGTTGGTTTTAACATGCGGTACCAATGGTAGTTATGTCTTTACTGATGGAGTCATCTCATTCCAAGAAACGCCCAAGATAGAAGTAGCTGATACAGTTGGTGCAGGAGATAGTTTCTCGGCTACATTCTGTGCAGCGATATTGGCAGGCAAATCGGTTGCTGATGCACATAAATTGGCTGTAGAAGTTTCGGCTTATGTCTGCACTCAGAAAGGAGCGATGCCCTTGCTGCCAGAAAAATTTACTGATCAATTGAAGTAATTATAGGTTGTTATATAGATGAAAGGAAGGATGTGTCAAGCGTTAGTTTGGCACATCCTTTTTGCTATATTGTTGGTGTGTTTCTTTGTTCCAGATACTCTGTGGGCTTCATATGATAGTATGCCTTGAAACATTTGGAGAAATAGGCAGGAGAAGCAAATCCACATTCGTAAGCTGCTTCGTTGATGTTGTATCGTCCCGTGTGCAATAGATCTCGAGCTTTGCCTAGTCGATAATTGCGTAGCATCTCAACAGGGGTATGTCCAGTGATTTCTTTGATTTTACGATGGAGATGCCCACGACTCAGTCCCATATCCGTACTCAATCTTTCTATATTGTATTCGGCATCTTTGTAGACAATATCCAACTGTGCTAAAAAATCGACTAGAAAAGGATGTTGCACATCTTCCGATAGGGTACTGGTCAGTGCATGCATATCCCCAGCTTCTATTTTGGCTTCTATCTTTTTTCGGAATTGAGCACGTGCTTCCAGTAGACGAATGATTTTTATTTTTAAATAGTTGATATGGAATGGCTTGCGCACAAATCCTTCAGCTCCGCCTGCAACGCCATAGATCTGTTGGCGTACATCGGATAGGGCTGTGAGTAGAATGACCGGAATATCACTGGTGTTGATATCTTCTTTTATGTGTTGACAGAGTTCATACCCATTGAGTCGTGGCATCATGACATCGCTCAGTACCAGAGATATATTTTCTTCTCCTTTCTGAATAATCTCCAAGGCTTCAAATCCGTCAGAGGCGGTGATTGTACGGAAGTTGGTAGACAGCTCACTATCGAGAAATTGTCGCATGTCTTCGTCATCATCGACAATCAGTAGAGTATATTGGTATTCTTTCGACAGCAGTTTCTGCTCCATGTCATCGTTGAGTACAGTCTCTACATAACTGCGTGTCGACAAACTAATTTCGTGTACATGGTCTCCTTGAATTTTTGTACGATCTCTGTGAAAACGCAATGTCATGGTGGTACCTTTATGAAGTGTACTGTCAACTGTTATATCTCCATGGTGCATCTCCATATACTCTTTGGCTAAATGTAGACCTATACCAGTGCTGTTGGAACTGGAGGCTGCTCGGCTGTAGAAGCGGTCGAATAGATTGGCTTGATCTTCTGTTGAGATACCGCATCCTGTATCAACCACGCGTACGATTACGTATTCTTCATCCTGTTCGATATATAGAGAGATCTGTCCTCCTTCATCTGTAAATTTTAAGGCATTAGACAATAAGTTGACCAATACTTTTTCAATCATATCTCGATCTATCCAGATGGTTGTGGCTGGCATATCGTGATAAAAGTCCAGCTTAATATGCTGTAACTGAGCCATGCGTTCAAAATAGCTCTTGACTTCGCCTACAAATTCGATAATGTTTGTTTCCTCTATATTGACTTCTTGTTTATCATTTTCTATGCGGCGGAAGTCAAGCAGTTGATTAATCACCTTCATTAGACGTCCTGCATTTTTGTGCATCAATTGGAGATCTTGTAGGATACCTGCACGATGTTCCTCGCGGATAAGACGGTCTAATGGTCCTATAATCAAACTTAATGGCGTACGAATTTCGTGCGATATATTGGTGAAAAACTGAAGCTTTTGTGCAGTCACTTGTTCAATTTCTGCATTTAAAGCAATAAGTTTCTTATTCTGCTGCTCTTCTCGTTTATTCTGTAGTTGTAGGGCGGTGTTGTATTTTCTGATTTTACGATTGATGATAAAAACATAGATAAATAATGAGGCAATCACTATAAATGACAGCGTAATAGTCCATGCGGCATTTTCCAAAAAAGCGAAGTTCTTCTTCAATTTATTGCTTTTGACCAATTGATTGTGTATCCTGTGTTGGTAGCGCATCATTTGCTGTGCTTGCGAGAGGAGTCCACGCGCCATGCGGGCATCTACGATACCTGATGATAAGACTATTTTTTTAGCAACACTGTCGCCACGCAAGAGAGCGAGTGTCGTTTGAGCGATTTCGTTGGCTCCAGTAGGGTATAAGAAGGATACATTAATTGCCCCCTCAGCCACGGCATCTAGTCCTGCACCAGGAGTAGCATCTACTCCCACCACAATAGGGCGTTTTTTGTCTAGGGCGTGTATCTGATTGAGCCTTTTGCGTACAGCAATGGCCATCATGTCATTTTGACTATAGACAATATCTACATTGTCCAATCGTTCTAGGTTGTTTACATTCTTCTGGGCGACTTCATAGATCCAATCTCCATCCATCTGACGATAGTGTAGATCTTTGCGTGTTTTGATGGCATCTATAAATCCTTGGTGTCTTTCTTGAGCTGGTGAAGAACTGCGTAGGCCCCAAACTTCAAGTAAAGTGGCATTGGGGGGAGCTATTTCTGCGATGTATTTTCCTGCTTCTCGACCAATAGCATAATTGTCTGCACCAATAAATGTCGAGTATTGATCGGAATTTATCTTACGATCCGTGATGATTGTGGGGATGCCTGATTGATAAGCCTTTTCTGCGATAGCCGTCAGCGGAGCGGCCGCTAAAGGGGAAATGATCAGCACATCAACGTGGGCATCAATCAATTCTTGTATTTGCTTTTTCTGTAGTGTTGAATCGTTCTGAGCGGCTTTCACGATCAACTCTATGCTGTCATGTGGGGTAAACTCCACTTGAAGTTCCCGTAGCATCGTGCGTCGCCAAGCATCGTCCAAAGAGCATTGAGACAGGCCGATGCGATAGACTTTTTGATTCGGTGTGTGAGCACACCCAGCTAGGCCTAATAACAGCGTTATTAGAGTGAGCTGAATAAACATGCGAGATGTTTTATATAAGGGCGATTTAAGATAGTGGGCCATAGGATATACAGGCTATTGTTGCTCTACAAATATACGTAAAATCTACCGATTAAACAATAAAAAAGGACTTACCGAAGTACTTCGGTAAGTCCTTTATATATTAGATGGTATAGCTGTACTATATTGTGTCCTATATGCTACACATGTGTAGTAAGTCCTACTTATCATGTGTAGTAGATTATGCTTATCATGTAGAGTAGGTCCTACTTATTGTGATAAGCACATCATTACTTGTAGTACAATACCGTGCTTATTTACTATTGCGGTCAATCATATCGTAGAATTCATCGCGCACACTCTTGTCTGTGCCAAAGGCACCACGCAAGTGTGTTGTGGTCATTTTGCCTTGCTTCTTCACCCCGCGCATTTCTTTGCATAGGTGTTCAGCACGTAGACAAATGGCCATGCCATACGGAGGATATTCAGTGCCTAAGGCTTCTTCAATTTCCTTGATAATATCATGACCAAGGCGTTCTTGAATTTGCATGCGCGCTGCACAGTAGTCAACCATACGCGCAATCTTAGACAAACCTAAGATTTTACCTTTAGGATGAGGAATATAAGCAAACCAATAGTCCCCAAAGAAGGGCATATTGTGGTGCTCACACATAGAGTAGAAAGAGCCACTATCCAAGACCATTGTATCATATGTGATGCCATCTTGGCCATTGTCGAAAGTAGTCAGATGAGGCTTTTTTTCTTCGTTATAACCACGATAGATTTCCTTCCACATCTTGACGATGCGGTGAGGAGTATCTACTAATCCTGCGCGGTTGGGATCTTCTCCGATATATTCGAGCAGTTCACGTACGCATGCTTCAGCTTCTTCTTGAGTCTTTATCATCTGATGTCTAATAGTTTGTGGGTCTGTAAAGACAGGCGCCATGTTGGATGTTGTTTGATATATTCAATCACCTCTTCCGTGTTCTGCATTGAGCAAGGTTGCAAGAAAAAGGATGATGCAGGATATTCTAGCCAAGGCGATGGGTCTTGACCTTCGTAGACAAGCTTGAGTTCATCAGCGCGAGGTAAGACAACTTCTTTGTATTTAGGACTGACTGTGATCCAATCCAATCCATCAGGAAGTAGTCGCGTGCCGTTGGTCTCTATATGTAAGATAAAGTCCTTGGCTTTTAACGCATTGACTAATGCTTGGTCAAGCTGTAGGGCTGGTTCACCTCCTGTAAAACAGATACGCTTACAAGGGTATTGACTCACTGCTTCGATAATTTCATCATCGGTCATTTCTTGACCAGCTTCGTGAGCTGTATCGCAGAAGCTGCATGCAAGATTGCACCCCGAAAAGCGTACAAATACAATAGGAGTACCTGTCCATGCTCCCTCGCCTTGGAGAGAGTAGAATATTTCGTTGACTTTCTTCATTATTCGTCTTTCGCGTAAATGGCCGTATTGCCTTCGCTTTCTTGTACTTCCACTTTGTAGCAGTAAGGTACCTGATCACATACCCATTTGGCAATATTTTCTGCTGTTGGGTTAAAAGGAAGTACTTCGTTCAGGTTTTTATGGTCTAGTTTCCCGTGTACAGCATTTTTGATGTGCTTAAAGTCCACGAGCATGCCCGATTCGTTTAGTGTCTCGTTTTTGCAATATACGGTAATAATCCAATTGTGCCCATGCATGTTGGTGCATTTGCTTTCATATGGGAGATCTAGGTGATGGCAAGCGGCGATCTCCATGCGCTTTGAGATGTAATACATACTATGTCTCTTTTAGGGATATAGTGATTGATTTTGATGCACGAGATTACTCGTGACGAGATAGTCTATCCATGGCCATTTGCTCAAAACGAGTACCTGGGCGTCCATAGTTACAGAAAGGATAGATCGAGATGCCACCACGTGGGGTGAAAATACCTGTGACCTCGATATAACGAGGATTCATTAATTTAATAAGGTCTTTCATGATGATGTTGACACAGTCTTCATGAAAAGCACCGTGATTGCGGAAAGAGAAAAGGTATAATTTTAGGGCCTTACTTTCCACCATCTTTATATCTGGGATATAACTGATACGAATTTCTGCAAAATCAGGTTGTCCTGTAATAGGGCAAAGACTTGTAAATTCTGGACAGTTAAAGCGTACCCAATAATCGTTTTCTGGGTGCTTGTTTGTGAATGCTTCCAGAACTTCTGGTGCATAATCATCTTTATAAACTGTCGCACCACCAAGGTGAGATAGTTCCTTCTTTAGTTCTTGATCTGACATACAACGTGTTGGTTTAAGTTTACTTTTGCTTGGCTGCTTTTAGGGCTTCATATTTGGCCAAAGAGTCGTTGCGTAGACGGCATGATGGGCAATGGCCACAACCAGCTGCTGGGATACCGTTGTAACAAGTCAAAGTCTGATTTTTGACAATCTCTAAAACGCCTAGTTTATCGGCCATTTCCCAAGTTTCCACTTTGTCTTTCCACATCAATGGAGTATGGACAACAAACTGTTCGTCCATCGCTAAGTTAATGGTTACATTGAGACTCTTGATAAAGGTGTCGCGACAGTCTGGATAGCCACTAAAGTCGGTTTGAGAAACTCCTGTAATAAGGTGCATGGCATCGTGTTCGCGAGCGAAGACTGCGGCAATACTTAAGAAAAATAAGTTACGACCTGGTACAAAAGTATTTGGGTAAGAATCTTCTGGCTTTACTTGGTCCATTGTGATAGAAGTATCAGTCAATGAACTGGTGCCTACTTTGCTAATGAATTGTCCGTCCATCACTTGGAAGTCCACTCCAGCATTTTTGGCAATCTTTTCGGCCAATTCAATTTCTAAAGCGTGCTTTTGCCCGTATGAGAAACCTAGGGCATACACTTTCTTGAAATTCTTAAGTGCCCAGAATAGGCATGTTGTAGAATCTTGTCCCCCACTAAAGAGGACAACTGCTGTTTCTTTGTTCATATTCTTGTTTTTTTACCGTGGTGTTCAAGCACACGGGATTCATCGATAAAATAATCGAGCCTGCAAATATAGCTGTTTCTTAGAACATTCTTTAATGAACGGCTTGTTTTTTAACGTAGTTTTATATTTTAACGGGCAAGATATTCATTAATCAGCTTTTGCATCCCTTCCGAAGCCCCCATTTGTAGCTGCTTGACTTGATAACCTGCTGGCGTCTGTACTTCTTTGGGATCTATCAGAAAAATGGGTGCTTGGTTGGGCACGAAGTGGATGAGGCTTGCTGCTGGATAAACATTTAGGGAAGTGCCAATAATAAGGAATATATCGGCTTGCTGTGTCAAAGCAATGGCATCATCCAGTCTTGGCACAGATTCTCCAAACCATACAATAAATGGCCTGATTTGACTCCCATCCGCAGCTGTATCTCCTATGCTGACTTCATACTCATCGGGGGTAAGCTCTTGGATGTAGCGTGGGTCGTTGGGGGTGTAACTGCTGCATACTTTAGTGAGCTCTCCATGGAGGTGAACTACGTGAGAACTGCCAGCTCGTTCGTGAAGATTGTCTATATTTTGTGTGATGACAGACACTTTGTATTGTGTCTCAAGAGTGGCTAGAAGTTGATGCCCTATATTGGGTGACACATCAATCAACTGTTTGCGACGTGCATTATAAAATGCTGTGACTAACGCAGGATTAGCATGCCATCCTTCAGGGGTAGCCACTTGATTTACAGGGTATTTATCCCATAATCCACCCGCATCTCTAAAGGTGCTCATTCCGCTTTCGGCACTCATGCCAGCACCAGTTAATACGACAATATGTTTCATAATCAGGGTGTTTTGTTACGCTTTCTCCCACAAAGGTAGTTGAATTAGGGGAATCTTAACGCTATTTCAGAAAAAAACAGGGCCAAGAGACACGTTATTAAAAGGAAAAGCCTATTTTTGTGGTCAAACAATACATGTATTAATCCAATAATCAAAGAAAAATGGACAAATTAAGTTATGCTTTGGGCCTAGGACTTGGCCAACAGTTGAAGAGTATGGACCTTGCAGGAACTCTTAATGTTGAGGACTTTGCTCAAGCGGTAACCGATATTTTAGAAGATAAGCAGATTGCTTTTTCTCACGAAGAAGCACAAGCACTAGTGAATGCTTACTTTCAAGAAGTAGCTGAAAAGAAAACAGCAGAAGCGAAAGCATCTAGCGAAGCATTCCTTGCTGAAAATGCAAATCGTGCAGGCGTGCAAACAACTGAGTCTGGTCTTCAATACGAAATCATCCAAGAAGGTACAGGTAAGAAGCCATCTGCAGATAATCAAGTGAAGGTACATTATGAAGGTACACTGGTAGATGGTACTTTGTTTGATAGCTCTATCAAACGTGGGGAACCTGTTACATTTGGTGTGACTCAAGTAATCCCAGGATGGGTAGAAGGTCTTCAGTTGATGTCTGAAGGAGCTAAGTACAAATTCTATATCCCTTCTGATCTTGGTTATGGTGCACAAGGTGCAGGTGAGATGATTCCTCCTCACAGTGCATTGGTGTTCGAAGTTGAACTTATCGAAGTACTATAATTATAAATGACTCCCGCTACTAGCGTAAGCTTGGTAGCGGGCGTTCTTATTTGAATTGAATCATATTCTATAAATCCATGACAATGAAAAAGAATTTAATTATTGCGTCTGCTGTTGTGGCATTGGCGCTTACCGCATGTGGTCCTAAAATGCCACAAGCAAGTCTAACTACTGAAGTCGACTCTCTTTCGTACGCTTTGGGATATGGCCCTGGTGCTGGCGTAAAGATGCAGTTGCAACGTCAAAAGATTGATACAACTAAAGCTGGTGATTTTGTAGCAGGATATTTGAAAGGTGTTCATACTGATCCAGAAGCAAAACAAGATCCATCACAAATCCAAACAAAAATTGCTAGTTTCTTTGGGGATCAAATGCACCAAGTGAAAGGTGATGACAAAATGCGTCAATTGAGCAGAACAGATTCAACACAATTGTTGAATGTAGATATGTTTGTAGCTGGTGTTTTGGCTGTAACTGAAAATGGTGAAAAGGTTCCTGCTACATTACGTATGGATCTTCAGAAGGCTTTCCGTGAACTATCTGATACTACTGCTACTGTAAACTTGGACTCTCTATCATTTAAGTTGGGACTTCAACAAGGTAGTGGCGTAATCAACGAATTGGCTCGTCAAAAAGTGGATACAGCTAATCTGTCTACTTTCGTGTCTACATTCAAGAGTACTTTCAAGAATGGTCTTGCTCCTGCAAAGAAAGCAACTATGCTAGGTGAAGCTATTGGTGAACAAAGTGCAATGAATTTCCCACGTATGAACGCACAGATTTTTGCTGGTGATTCAACAATGGAAATAAGTAAAGAAAACTATATCTGTGGTTATATTGATGCAGTGTATGGTAAAAAAGACGTATTGTCTGATTCACTTCGTCGTGATGTACAAAGCCGTCTTCAATCTAAGTTCCGTACTGCAGCAATGGAAAAGCAATATGGTCCAAACCGTGAAGCAGGTGAAAAGTTCCTAGAAGAAAATGCGAAGAAAGAAGGTGTTGTAGTTCTTCCTAGCGGAGTGCAATACAAAGTGATCAAGAAAGGTCGTGGTCAAATGCCTAAGGTGACTGATAAAGTAGAAGTTGCTTACGAAGGAACTTTGATTGATGGTACTGTATTTGACAGCTCATACAAGCGTAATAAAGATGCTGAATTTGGTGTTGGTCAAGTGATCTCAGGATGGACTGAAGTACTTCAGTTGATGCCTGTTGGTTCTACATATATGGTATATATTCCACAAGACAAGGCTTATGGTGCACGCCAAGCTGGTCGTCTTATCAAGCCTTATTCTGCATTGGTTTTCAAAGTAGAATTGAAGAAGATCGTTAAGTAATTTACGGTCTACACATATAAAAAAAGTCGTAAGAATTTCGCGAGAAATTCTTACGACTTTTTTTAAGCATTCTTAGTTTACTCTACTGTACTTATAGTGAAGCTTTATAAATAGATTCAATGGAGGTGTACAGCGTATTATTAAATTCCTCCTCGCTTTGTTGAGCACTTAATCCTTCGGCAAGAGCACGAGAAAAGCTTGCTATTAGTCCTTGATTTCGTGCAAGTTTAGCATTGGCTTCTGTGCGCGAGTATCCCCCAGACAATGCGACAACTCTTATGACTTTACTCTCAGAAATTAAGTCTGAATAGAAATTGTCGATATTTGGAATTGATAGTTTGAAAATCACTCTATCTGCTTCATCAAGTGTGGTGAGCTTTTCTTGGAGATATTTTTTCAATATGTGCTCACATTCTAGTTTTTCAGGGCTGTTGATATCCACTTCTGGTTCTATAATAGGGATCAAGCCATAAGAGAGTATTTGTTTGGCTATCTCGAATTGTTGAGATACGATTTCTTGTATTCCCCTGTCGTTGGCTTCTTTAATGACGGAGCGCATCTTTGTACCAAAAATATTTCGTTCGACAGCTTTTTGTAATAGTTGCTCTAGTCCCGGTATCACTTTCATAAGTTGTACTCCGTTTTCGATAGGGGCTAAACCTTTGTCTATTTTTAGAAAGGGAACGACATGCTTCCTTTTCCATAGGAAGTCGGCGGTATAGAGATCATCTATTTTCCGATCCATTGTGTTTTCAAATAGTATGGCTCCGATAATTCTATCATCACTAAATGCTGGACTTTTAATAATTCTGGTACGCATTTCATGTACAAGATCAAACATCTCATCATCATTTTGATAGGTGTCTTCATGAATGCCATATCCTTTCAAAGCTTTTGGTGTGCTTCCACCGCTTTGATCTAATGCTGCAATGAATCCTTTTGCGGATTTCATCTGGTTTAATTGTTCTGTGTTCATAACTGTAATGTATTTAATTAGTGTCTATTTTATTAATCACAAGTTCTCGTTGTAAGCATTATTTGGTAGTGCCTTGTTGGGCCACTTCTTCTTGTTTACGTTTTATATCATCAGCGTTTCCCAAATAAAAGTCATGTACCAGTTCTAAGTCATCATTAAACTCAAAAATATAAGGACTAGCTGTGGGTATATTGAGTTCACTTATGGCTTCGTCTGATATCCCATTCAGCTTTTTGACTATACCACGTATGCTGTTGCCATGAGCTACGACTAGTATATTGTCGGATGTCATTAGACGGGGAAATATTTCACATTCCCAATAAGGCATTACACGTGCAATTGTGTCCTTGAGGGATTCTGTGTCTGGGATATATTCTGGTGGGATATCCGCATAGCGGAGGTCGTGCCGAGGGTTCTGAGCATCATCTCTTTGAAGTGGAGCAGGGGATACGTCAAAACTTCTGCGCCAAATATGTACCTGTTCGTTGCCATACTGAGCAGCAGTCTCGCTTTTGTTCAATCCTTGTAGAAAGCCATAGTGCTTTTCATTCAATCTCCATGATTTAAAGACTGGAATCCAATCTTTGTCCATCTTGTCTAACACGCAATTGAGTGTTTTTACTGCTCTTTTGAGATAGGAAGTGTAGGCTACATCTACTGAGTAACCTTTTTCCTTTAGCAAAAGACCAGCATTTTCAGCTTCTATAATTCCGTGTGGTGTCAAATCGACGTTTGTCCATCCTGTGAAACGGTTTTCTTTATTCCATTCACTTTCACCATGTCTTACTAATACTATTCTTTTCATAATTCGTAGTGTGTTATTTATTTTATTTCGTTTATTTCAAGAGTAAAGTATGTGATAGTCGCTTTATTAACCTAAGGCAACATCCAATGCCATCATTACGACAAAACCAACCATCAAACCCCATGATGCGGTGTGTGACTTGTTGTTTAATTTCATATCTGGAATAAGGTCTTCGGTTACAACAAATATCATAGCGCCAGCGGCAAAGGAAAGTAGCCACGGTTGTAATACTTCTATTTGTGCAGCAAGAAAATATCCGAATACTGCGGCAACTGGTTCAATAGCTCCGCTCCACATCCCCATCAAAAAGGATTTTCTATTACTTCCTGTTGCTATCTTCATAGGTAAGGAGACGGCGGCGCCTTCTGGAAAATTTTGTATACCGATACCTATCGCTAAGCCTAATGCTGAAATCAAAGCGGCATCTGTTCCTAGAGAGGCGGCAGCACCATAGGCAAAACCAACTGATAATCCTTCTGGAATATTGTGTATTGTGATGGCCAAAAATAGTTTGGTCGATTTTTTTAATGAACTATGTGGCCCTTCTTCACATCTAGTGCCAGGGTGAAAATGTGGTATAATTTTATCTATGAATACAAGAAAGAATCCTCCTGACAGAAAGCCTATAACGGCTGGGAGAAAGCTCCATTTACCCCAGTCGGCAGACATACTTATAGATGGTAGTAAAAGCGACCAAATAGAGGCTGCGATCATGATGCCAGAAGCAAAGCCCAAAAAAATCGAATTGATTTTAGGAGAAATTCCTTGACGGAAAAAATAGACTAGGGCGGCTCCAGATGTAGTCATTATAAATATAAAGCATATCCCAAAGATTGTAGATATAGTGTGTGACATAAAGTTGTTGTTAGTTTGTTAAATCGTATCCAATTGTACAGCCATGCATACGATGGTGCTGTATCTTTTTAATACGTATATATTATTTTTCGTTCTCATATTTGATTTGATTACAATGTTACTGATTTTTGTCTACATGTCCAAACATGCTGAGGGTTATTTACAGCCACAATGTTATAGAATCACAACATGATTTTGTGGATAGAGAATCATTTTAAGAGTTTTAGTTCCTGTGTTGTTGGTGATATTTATTTTACTAAAGAAATTCATGTCAATCGAATTGGAAAATATAAAAAGCCTTAAAAAAAGAAGGGGTGTATAGCAATATTCTAGCTATGTAGCTTTTTTTGTGCCCAAATGTTCGTTTGTTGTTGAGAAATATGTATATTTGCTTACTTTATGTCGATAACCCAATTAAAAACCAGATTTATTATGAATAAGATAGATAAACTTGACCGTCAGATTTTGGATATTATTACTCAGAATGCACGTATTCCATTCAAAGAAGTAGCTGCGCAGTGTGGTGTTTCACGTGCCGCTATTCATCAACGTGTACAACGATTGATTGATCTAGGAGTGATTACAGGATCTGGTTATCAAGTAAATCCTAAACTTTTGGGATTTAGAACATGTACATATGTAGGGATTAGTCTTGAGAAAGGCTCCATGTACACTAGAGTAGTGGAAGAATTGGAGAAGATTCCTGAAATCATTGAATGTCACTTCACTACAGGTGCTTATACGATGTTGACTAAGTTGTATGCAACAGATAATGAACACTTGATGGAGCTTTTAAATCATCGCTTGCAAGAAATTCCTGGTGTGATTTCAACAGAGACGCTGATTTCATTGGAACAGAGTATTAAACGTGAAATTCCGATTCATAGAATGGAGAGCGATTCAGATCAGACTGTATAAACAATAATCCTATGGATAATTTTTTTATTTGGTGGGGACTCAATTTTGAAGGTTTGGCTATTGGGCTGTTGACTTTCATTATTATTGGTGTTTTTCATCCACTGGTGATTAAAGCTGAATATTACTGGGGAGTGAAAAGTTGGTGGCTCTTTTGCCTACTAGGAGTCATTGCCACGATGGCTTCATTGTTTGTTCATGACACAATAGTTGCTGTATGTTTAGGGGTTTTGGCCTTTTCTTCTTTCTGGTCTATTATGGAAGTTTTCGAACAGAGGGAAAGGGTGAAAAAGGGATGGTTCCCTAAGAATCCTAAGCGTAAAGAGGATCGTGTATAAAAAGATTGGCTTTTTTAATGCATTATATTTGCAGATGAATATGAAAATGGTTACATTTGCATCCGATTCCAAAAATATGGGATTATCGGGCTTTTAGCTCAGTTGGTTAGAGCAACAGACTCATAATCTGGAGGTCGTAGGTTCAAGCCCTACATGGCCCACCAAAGGAGGCGTTTATAACTCATTGCAGTTTATAGATGCCTCTTTTGTTTTGTATATATACATACGTAAATAAATAACATAAGTATATGCATCAATTAAAGACTCTTTCAGATAAAATGATGCAAGAATTTATTCAAAAACATCTTGATGATGATGTGCGTCATTTGGCTCTGGAAGCTGATAAATTTCCTGAAATTAATATGCCGTTTGTCTTGCAGCAAATTGCAGGTCGTCAACGAGTCAAAGATAAATTGCCTACATGGTGTGCACATTCTCAAGTTGTCTTTCCACCTCAACTTAATTTAGAGCAGTGTAGTAGTGAGTGGACTGCTCAATATAAAGCACATTGGTTGCAGGGAGTGCTTCCTGCTGATGTTATTTTGCATTCTTTTGTTGATTTGACTGGTGGTTTTGGTGTCGATACATTCGCCTTGGCATCTATATTCGACAAAGGACATTATGTAGAGTGTAATGAGGATTTATTTGCGCTTGTGACACACAATGCGCATGTTATGGGGCGAGATAATCTGCAGCTCCATCAGATGGCTTGTGAAGAGTACTTGGCTGAGATGCCTTCAGTTACATTATGCTATATTGACCCTGCACGAAGAAGTATGTCTGGGCAAAAGGTGGCAGCGTTAGAAGATTGCACTCCAGATGTTTTAACCCTATTGCCTGTTATGACTCGTCACTCCAAGTATGTACTCTTGAAGTTGTCGCCAATGCTCGACATTAAGGCTGTCTTGCGTGTTCTAAAAGGTGTCACTCAGGTGGCGGTTGTTTCTTTGCATAATGAATGCAAAGAATTGCTTGTATTGATTGACTGTCAAGCGTATCAGGTTGGCAAACAAGTGGACAATGTGCTGGACGAGGTACCTTTGTTTGCTGTGAATATTCATGACGGTGAGTTTGCTGAGATATACAAAACCTCTTATAATATAGAAGCTGTTGTTCCTTTACTTATTTATGAGGATGAGGTAGAAGCATTAAAAGGTTGTTTCTTATTTGAACCTAATACATCTGTGATGAAGGTTGGAGCATTTGCCTCTCTCACAGCAAATTATCCTGTACGTCAGTTGGGGCAATCGGCACATTTGTTTGTTTCAGATGAAGATTGTTTGGGTTTTCCAGGGCGTCGCTTTTTTATAGAAGATACTTGTAAAGTGCAAAAGAAGGATGTGCAAAAAATGATGATGAATAATTTACGTTGTCACTTAACTGTGCGTGATTTTCCTGATACAGTTGCCAATTTGCGTAAGAAATTGAAATTAAAGGAAGGTGGAGATACTTATCTTTTTGCGACAAGTGTAGGAAAAGAAAAACGACTTTTACGCTGTACGAAGGTATAGTAGCTATATACTTAAAATTCATACTATGATATATATCTTTTTATTAGTAGGTTTGGCTATGATTTTGATAGGGGCCAATTTCTTAACTGATGCAGCTTCAGCGGTTGCAACTCGCTTCCGAATTTCTCAACTCGTTATTGGTTTAACTATTGTTGCATTTGGAACTTCGGCACCTGAATTGGTTGTTAGTGTGACTAGTGCTGTGAAAGGTATTTCGGATATGTCTATCGGAAATGTAGTCGGATCTAATTTGTTCAACACGACAATGATTGTTGGTGTGACAGCTATGGTGGCTCCTATTACTGTACAACGAAATACAGTACGGGCTGAAATTCCCCTATGTATATTGGCCTCTTGCGTGCTCTTGTTTTTGAGTATGGATGTTTGGGCACTGTTGCCAGTTTCAGCGCCCAACATGTTGTCGCGTACAGATGGCTTTATTTTATTGTCATTTTTAGCCATATTCATGAGTTATACATTTTCTATTGCGCGAGAAAATACCGATACGTCTGTTAAGGGATTTACTCAGAAAATACATCCAATATGGAAAGATATTGTTTTGTTGGTTTTAGGCTTCGCTTTATTGATATACGGAGGCGATCTTTTTGTTAATAATGCAAGTAAAATTGCACGTTCTTGGGGAGTCTCTGATGCGATGATTGGTTTAACTCTTGTAGCAGTGGGAACTTCCTTGCCAGAATTAGCCACAAGTGTGGTTGCGGCTTTGAAAAAGAATCCAGAATTGGCGATAGGTAATGCCATCGGATCCAATTTGATGAATATTTTTTTGGTGTTGGGAGTTTCGGCTTCTGTAAAACCTTTATCTTTAGGGAAAATAGAAAGTGTGGACTTGTGGTACTTGATTTGTGTGAGTTTTGTTCTGTTTTTTGTAAGCTTTATTTTAGGGCATCGGCGAATACTACGCAGAGAGGGAGCATTACTCGTATTGTTGTACTTAGGCTATATTGTCTATAAAATAGCAAGAATTTAATTGTTTTTTAGAGGAACTGTTTGTTTTTTTATGCATTACCCCTTTAGACTTGCTTCATATGTTAAGATTTTCCTGTATATTTGTGGGATATAATATAAGCACGATTATTTAATTATGCACTATACAACCAAAGAAGTCAAAACGGCCGCTGAGATGAGCGCCTTTATACAGTTTAATTATACTTTATACAGAGGCTGTGAATACAGTGTGCCCGACTTAATTACTGATTTAGAGAATACTTTTAGCCCTGAGAAGAATGCTGCCTATGAATTTTGTGATGCAGCTTTTTTCTTAACTTACGATGAAGTAGGTCAAGTAGTGGGGCGTGTCGCAGCAATCATCAATCACCGTGCAAATGATAAATGGAATGTACAGGCTGTACGTTTTGGATGGATTGATTTTGTCGATGAGTTCCCAGTCAGTCAACAACTATTGGACACTGTTTCCGAATGGGGAAAGCAGAAAGGAATGAAACAACTTCAAGGTCCATTGGGCTTTACTGATTTTGATAATGAGGGTTGCCTTATTGATGGATTTGATCAATTGGGAACTATGGGGTCTTTATATAATTATCCCTATTATTCAAAGCATTTTGAAGCTTATGGCATGATAAAGGATGCTGATTGGGTGGAGTTTAAAATATATATACCTGAAGAAGGGGTTCCAACGAAGCATCAGCGCATCGCTGAGATTGTGAAAAATAAGTATGATTTAAAGATACTAAAATACAAAAGCGCACGTAAGCTAGCCAAAGAATATGGATGGCCTATTTTTGAATTGCTTAATGAGAGTTATGCCAATTTGTATGGCTTTAGTCCGTTGACTGAAAAACAAATCAAGCAGTATATTAAAACATATTTACCTGTTTTGGACTTGCGAATGGTAACGCTTATTACGGAGTCTACAGGACGCTTGATTGGAGTGGGGATATCTATGCCTTCAATGAGTGTAGCCTTACAAAAAAGTAAAGGGAAATTATTGCCACTTGGATGGGTGCATTTGTTGAAAGCGCTCAAAGGAAGTCATCAAGGAGGCGTGCTGGATTTGCTTTTGGTTGCTATTCATCCTGAATATCAAGGAAAAGGGGTGAATGCGTTGTTGTTTTCTGACTTGATTCCAGTCTATAAAGATATGGGATTTAAGTATGCAGAAAGTAATCCTGAACTTGAAATTAATGGCAAGGTGCAGGCGCAATGGGAGTATTTTAAGACCGAACAGCATAAACGTAGACGTGCATTTAAAATGGAACTTAAGTAACGACTCATAGAGAAAACAGAATTTGATATGACTGACAGAAAGGAACAAGAATTGCCCTTGGCTGAAACTCAACCAATAGTGGCGTACAATGATGAACATATTCGTTCACTCAGTGATATGGATCATGTCCGTCAACGTCCCGGTATGTATATTGGACGTTTGGGAGATGGTGCGCATGCTGAAGATGGAATCTATGTCTTGCTCAAGGAAGTCATGGATAACAGTATTGATGAGTTCAAAATGAATGCAGGGAAGAAGATTGAAGTTGTTCTAGATGACAATCTTCGTGTTTCGGTGCGAGATTATGGTCGAGGAATACCACAAGGGAAACTGGTCGATGCTGTTAGCAAATTGAATACTGGAGGTAAATATGACAGTAAAGCTTTTAAGAAAAGTGTAGGCTTGAATGGGGTTGGCGTAAAAGCAGTCAATGCTTTGAGCCGCCATTTTGAGGCACGAAGTTATCGCGATGGACAAGTGCGTATCGTTCGTTTTGAACGTGGGGACTTAGTGAGTGATATAACTGCACCAACAGATGAAGAAAATGGTACTCACATTTTCTTCGAACCTGATAGTGGCAAGAAATCAACAGAAAAAAATAATTTGTTTGCCAATTATACTTTCCGTGGAGAGTATATTGAAAATTTACTAAAAAATTACACCTATCTAAATACTGGCCTGACAATTCTGTATAATGGGACACGTATCCTAAGCCGAAATGGGTTGAGTGATTTGCTCAACGATAATATGACTTCTGAGGGTTTGTATCCTATTGTGCATCTTAAAGGGGAAGATGTGGAAATAGCTTTTACACATACTGCTCAATATGGTGAAGAGTACTATAGTTTTGTGAATGGTCAACATACTACTCAAGGGGGGACTCACCAAAGTGCGATGAAGGAGCATTTAGCTCGTACTATCAAGGAATTTTATAATAAGAATCAAGATTTTCAAGATATTCGCAATGGTTTGGTTGCGGCTATAGCTGTGAACGTTGAGGAACCCATATTTGAATCCCAAACTAAGGTCAAGTTAGGAAGCACACACATGGAACCTGATGGTAGTACAGTCAATCGTTATGTGGGAGAGTTTGTGAAACGTGAAGTTGATAACTATCTTCATAAACATCCAGAAATAGCCGAAATAATGTTGGCTAAAATCCATGAGAGTGAAAGGGAACGTAAGGCTATAGCAGGGGTTACTAAATTGGCTCGTGAAAGAGCTAAAAAAGCGAATCTACATAATAAAAAACTACGTGACTGTCGTGTACATTTTAATGATCCGAAAGGAGAAAGACAAGCGGAAAGTGCGATTTTTATTACTGAAGGGAATTCTGCATCAGGATCAATCACTAAAAGTCGCGATGTGAACACTCAGGCTGTTTTTTCTTTGCGAGGGAAACCGTTGAATAGCTATGGAGCCACAAAAAAAGTGGTCTATGAAAATGAAGAATTTAACCTTTTACAAGCGGCTCTTAATATTGAAGAAGGTATGGAGGGACTTAGATACAATAAGGTGATTGTTGCTACAGATGCCGATGTGGATGGTATGCATATCCGTCTCTTAATTATTACTTTCTTCTTGCAGTTCTTCCCTGACTTAATAAAGAAAGGACATGTGTATATCTTGCAAACTCCTCTTTTCCGTGTTCGTAATAAGAATAAGGAGACCCGTTACTGCTATACTGAGGAAGAACGGGTGCGGGCACTAAAAGAAATTAAGAATCCAGAGATTACTCGATTTAAAGGGCTGGGAGAAATATCAGCTGATGAATTTAAAGAATTTATAGGTCCTAATATGCGTTTAGATCCAGTAAGTTTGCGCAAAGAAGATGTTGTTAAGGAAATGTTGGCGTTTTATATGGGAAAAAATACGCCTGATAGACAGGAATTTATTATTGATAATCTTGTAATTGAAGATATTGTATGATCAAAGGATATAAGAAGAAGATTGCTCTATTTCCAGGAACTTTTGACCCATTTACATTGGGGCATGCTAATATTGTAGAGCGAGCTCTTACTGCTTTTGATGAGGTGGTTATTGCTATTGGTGTAAATACGAATAAACGGACTTATTTTACTGTAGATCAGAGAATTCGAATGATAGAACGCTTTTATAAGGATGATCCTTCAGTGCGCGTGGCATCTTACGAAAATTTGACAGTGGATTTTGCAAAAGAACAATCAGCAGGACATATTGTGCGTGGCATACGTACTGTTGCTGATATGGAATATGAACGTACTATAGCAGATATCAATCTGAAAATAAGTGGTATTGATACATTACTTTTATTTACATTGCCAGAATTGAATAGTGTTAGTAGTAGTATTTGTCGAGAACTACTTCGATTTGGAAAAAATATCGATGCTTTGTTACCTGCTGGTTTTGAACTGGAAGAGTTGGATGAAAAATAAGATGTTGAGCATCTTTACTAAAATCTCAATAAAAAGATGAGAGAAAGACTGTTAACCTTATTCGCTAATTGGGGATACTGCGGTGCATTGTTGCTGTGGTTATGTTGGGCATGTCCTATAATGGCACAAGAAACGAGTTTGCAAGATAATAAGGAGCAAAAAGAACTGAAGAAAAAGATTGCAGATAAACGAAGAGTTGCTTTTCAAAAGATGCAATTGGCTACTTATATGATTGATACCTATTATGTAGACTCAGTTGATATAACTCAATTAGCCGATGTGGCCATACGTGGTATGTTGAAGGAGCTTGATCCACATTCAACATATAGCTCACCTGAGGAAGTCGAGCTTTTTAATGAGTCGATGCAGGGAGGATTTGAAGGTATTGGAGTACAATTTAATATGTTGGATGATACTCTTTTTGTTGTACAGCCTGTGGCAAATGGTCCGAGTGAAAAAGTGGGCATACGTCCTGGAGATCGTATTGTGTCTGTTGAGAATACTGTGATTGCAGGTATCAATATGCCTGTGAGCAAAATTACAAAACTTTTGAAAGGTCCGAAAGGAACATCTGTAAATCTTGGGATCGTTCGTCGAAAAACACCAGGCATTTTGTCGTTTCGTGTAACTAGAGATAAAATTCCTGTATATTCTATTAATAGCACGTATATGGCTGCCCCAAAAGTTGGTTATATTAAATTAGAACAGTTTGGAGCCAATTCATATAATGAGTTTAAAGAGGCATTAAAGCATCTCGAAAAGGAAGGTATGGAGTCTTTAGTTCTTGATTTGCGTGGTAATGGTGGGGGATATCTGCAGATTGCAACTAAAATAATTGATGAAATTTTACCTGCAAGCAAGATGATTGTATATACTCAAGGTCGTAATCAGCCATATCAGGAGTTTATTACCCATGGATCAGGCCGCTTTGAAAAGGGGAGAGTCGTTGTGTTGATTGATTCCTTTTCGGCAAGTGCTAGCGAAATTGTATCAGGCGCTTTGCAAGATTGGGATCGTGGAGTCTTAGTGGGAAGAAGAAGCTTTGGGAAGGGGCTTGTACAGCGTCCAATATACATGCCAGATCGTAGTATGATTCGGCTGACTGTAGCCAGATATTATACTCCTTCTGGTAGATGTATCCAACGTCCTTATACTTCACGTGAGGAGTATGCTGATGATTTGCATCATCGTGTAGAATCGGGCGAACTGCAACATGCAGATAGTATACACTTTGTAGATAGTTTGCGGTATCATACCAAAGGTGGACGGGTTGTCTATGGTGGTGGCGGTATTATGCCAGATGTATTTGTTCCTGCAGATACAACGACAGAATTTTTTCGTCAATTGGCTGCACATGGGCTAATTCTGGAGACAACAGGACGCTTTGTTGATGATAAACGTAAAGAATTAAAAAGTCAATTTGTTGATGTGGACAGTTTTTTGACTCATTTTGATGTCTATCAAGAATTGCTTCCTTTATTGTGCAAAAAAGCTATTGAAGAAGGGATAACTCCTCCTTCAAAAGAAAAGATGTCCGATTATATTTTACTGCAACTCAGTGCGCTTGTAGCTCGTGATTTGTGGGATATGAATGCGTACTATTTTATTATGAACAAAAATGATTCTGTCTATAAGGAAGCTTTAAAAATTATTCAAAGTGACAGATATTTGACCATTCTTAAGCCTAATTAATGACCTGTTAGCTGGAATACTATGGGGGGAAATATAGAGAAACGACTGAAAGACCATAAATCGTGTAACGTGAGTTTTCTGAGTAAGAAATACTTGCCTGGAGAGCATTTGCCTATATGTAAATGTGAAAAGAATATGCTCCTTTTTGTTTTAGAGGGGGAGTTGTTGTTTAATAGTTATCAATATCCAGGAAATACACTCAAGAAAGGTGATGTTGTTTTGCAGCCAATGGGATCAAAGATCGAGTATTTGGCTTTGACGGAAGTGGCGCTTGTGCGATGTGAATTCAATGATATTCCTCTCGTTGATGAAGAAATGTACAACAAAATAATGGAAGAGGTGGATGCGCCATTGACGTATACACCACTTGCAATGCATAAACAGGTGACCGACTTTATGCTTAATTTAGTTTCTTTGTTGGATGACGAACAAAAACATTTGTATTCCTTTTTAGAAATGAAAGCTTGTGAATTGACTTATTTGTTATTGCGTTATAACGATGAGCCTCAATTACGTAAGTTTTTCTTTCCGATTCAAAGCTATGCCGAAAATTTCCAACATTTTGTGATGCAGAATTATGCTAAGGTAAAGAATGTTGAAGAGTTTGCACATTTAGGAGGGTACACTTTAAGTACTTTTCGACGCATCTTTAAGAATATATTTGGACAAGCTGTGTATGAATGGATTCTTGACAAAAAACGGGAAGGGATTATTCATGATTTGCAATATACAACGCAAAAAATTAGTGTAATAAGTAAAGGGTATAACTTTGATTCTTTATCTCATTTCGCACATTTCTGTAAGGCCTCTTTTGGAGATACTCCTAGAAATTTAAGGAAAAGAGGGCAGGGAGGTGAGGATTTAACTTTGCTTTTATTGGCTGAAAAAAGCAAGAACCTTGATTCAGAAGAGGAGCAAGATGAAGACTAGTGTGTTTTCTTTGCTATTCTCTCTTCTGATTATGGAAATATTTCTCTATTAACTTGTACAACCCATGAAAAAGACCTACTTTTGCGCAGAATACTGCGCGGTAGGTCTATCGGGCTTTTGTATCCACAGTATAACAACTATTTTTGAACTCAAATTCAATTATCAATAATTTAAATTCAATCATTTATGTGGTTAACCAATTCATCCATAGGACGTAAGGTGGTCATGAGTGTTACGGGACTCGCCTTAATCCTATTTCTGACATTTCACATGGCGATGAACGTTGTTGCTCTGTTTTCGGCGGAGGCATACAACATGGTTTGCGAATTCCTAGGAGCCAACTGGTATGCACTAGTGGGTACCTTGGCTCTTGCGGCGCTATTTGTGATTCACATTATCTATGCGTTCTGGCTGACACTGCTAAACTACAAGGCTCGTGGTAACGACCGCTATGCAGTATCTAGCAAACCAAAAGGTGTAGAGTGGTCTTCTCAAAACATGCTTGTTTTGGGTGTAGTTGTTATTCTTGGTCTTGCACTTCACTTTGTGCATTTCTGGTCTAAGATGATGCTTGTAGAATTGATGGGTCACCATACAGTAGAAGTAGGTGCTCGTACAGTGTCTCCGGCTAACGGAGCTTACATCATTCAGTACACATTCTCTCAATGGTATAATGTGGTACTTTATATTGTATGGCTTGCTGCTCTTTGGTTCCACTTAAACCATGGTTTTTGGTCTGCTCTTCAAACAATTGGTTGGAATAGCAAAATTTGGTTCAAGCGTTGGAGAGTTGTATCTGCAGTGTACACAACTATTCTTTGTGTTGGTTTTGCTTTGGTAACGATTGCTTATGCTAGCAAATGTCTTCCTGCTGCTCAAGAGGCGGCAACTGTTACAGTAGCTCAAGAGGTAGAGACACATCAATGTACTTGTGATAAAGCTGAAAAAACATGCAAGCAAGCATGTGGTAACGATCAGGCGTGTAAAGATGCTTGTGGGGAGAAGAAAACAGAATGTGCTGACTCTCACGAGTAATTTGCGTTTGCTAGTATAATTAATAACCAGATTGAAGAAATCAATTATGACTAAGATAGATTCAAAGATTCCATCGGGCAAACTAGCCGAAAAATGGACCAATTATAAGAATCACCAGAAGCTGGTCAATCCTGCTAACAAGCGTCGTCTAGATGTCATTGTCGTAGGAACTGGGCTTGCTGGTGCGTCAGCTGCTGCATCTCTAGGTGAGATGGGCTTTAAGGTGCTTAACTTCTGCATCCAAGATTCTCCACGTCGTGCACACTCTATTGCTGCACAAGGTGGTATCAATGCTGCAAAAAATTATCAAAATGACGGTGACTCTGTATATCGTCTATTCTATGATACAATTAAAGGTGGTGACTATCGTGCTCGTGAGGCAAATGTGTACCGTCTAGCTGAGGTGTCAAACTCTATTATTGACCAATGTGTCGCTCAAGGTGTACCTTTTGCTCGTGATTACGGTGGTACTTTAGATAACCGCTCTTTTGGTGGTGCACAAGTATCACGTACTTTCTATGCAAAGGGACAAACTGGTCAACAGTTGCTTCTTGGTGCTTATTCTGCACTTAGCCGTCAGGTAAATAAAGGGACTGTTGAGTTGTACACTCGTTATGAAATGATGGATCTAGTAATGATCGATGGTCGTGCTCGTGGTATTATTGCTCGTAACTTGGTGACAGGTAAGTTAGAACGTTTTGCTGCACATGCTGTGGTAATCGGTACAGGTGGTTATGGTAATTCATACTTCTTGTCAACTAACGCAATGTCTTGTAACGTATCTGCTGCAATTCAATGTTATAAGAAGGGTGCTTATTTTGCTAACCCAGCTTATGTACAAATTCACCCAACTTGTATTCCAGTACATGGTGATAAGCAATCTAAATTGACATTGATGTCCGAATCACTTCGTAATGATGGTCGTATTTGGGTGCCAGCTAAGTTAGAAGATGCTAAAGCTATTCAAGAAGGTAAAAAGACCGCTAATGATATTCCTGATGAAGATCGTGACTTCTATTTGGAACGTCGTTATCCTGCATTTGGTAACTTGGTGCCACGTGATGTTGCATCTCGTGCTGCAAAAGAACGTTGCGATGCTGGATTTGGTGTAAATAACACTGGGCTTGCTGTTTTCCTTGATTTTAAATATGCAATTGATCGTCTTGGTGCTGATGTTGTAAAGGCACGTTATGGTAATCTTTTCCAAATGTATGAAGAAATTACTGACGTAGATCCATATAAGAATCCAATGATGATCTTCCCTGCTATTCATTATACAATGGGTGGTATTTGGGTAGATTACGAATTGATGACTTCTATTCCAGGATTGTTTGCTATTGGTGAGGCTAACTTCTCAGATCACGGTGCTAACCGTCTAGGAGCTTCTGCATTGATGCAAGGTCTTGCTGATGGATACTTTGTACTTCCATATACTATCCAAAATTACTTGGCAGATCAAATTTCTGTACCACGTTTTAGTGCAGATCTTCCTGAATTTGTTGAAGCAGAAAAAGAGGTGTATGCTAAGATGAAGAAATTGATGGGAATTAAGGGTAAGCGTTCTGTTGACTCTATCCATAAAGAATTTGGGCATGTACTTTGGAGTTGCGTAGGTATGGGTCGTACGAAAGAAGGTCTTGAAACTGCTATCAGTAAGATTGACGAACTTCGCAAAGAATTCTGGAGCAATGTATTCATTCCTGGTGAAATAGATGACTTGAACGTTGAGCTTGAAAAGGCACTTCGTCTTGCTGACTTTATCGAAATGGGACAGTTGATGGCCTACGATGCCTTGACACGTGAAGAATCTTGTGGTGGTCACTTCCGTGAAGAGTACCAAACACCAGAAGGTGAAGCATTGCGTGACGATAAGAATTATATGTATGTATCTTGCTGGAATTATAAAGGTGAGGGTGTAAAACCTGAACTTTTGAAAGAAGATCTTGTATATGAAGAAACAGAGGTGAAAACTCGTAACTACAAAGTTTAAGAACAACGATGGATAAGAATATATCATTCACGCTGAAAGTTTGGCGTCAGAGAGGCCCAAAGGCCAAGGGTGCATTTGAAAGCTACCCAATGAAGGATATCCCAGGCGATACCTCTTTTCTAGAGATGCTTGATATCCTTAATGAACAACTTGTCAACGAAGGCAAGGAACCAGTAGTATTTGATCATGACTGCCGTGAGGGTATTTGTGGTATGTGTTCACTTTATATCAATGGACACCCACATGGGCCAGAAGGTGGTGTGACTACTTGCCAGTTGTTTATGCGTAAGTTCAAAGATGGTGAAACAATAACTGTAGAACCATGGCGCTCTGCTGGTTTCCCAGTGATTCGTGATTTGATGGTAGATCGTACAGCGTATGACAAGATCATGCAAGCTGGTGGTTACATTAGTGTCAATACTGGGGTGAATCAGGAAGCCAATGCAGTACCTATTTCTAAAGATGTGGCTGATGAAGCTATGGATAGTGCATCTTGCATTGGTTGTGGTGCATGTGTAGCGGCTTGTAAGAATGGTTCAGCTATGTTGTTTGTGTCTGCTAAGGTATCACAATTGAACATGTTGCCTCAAGGTAAGACAGAAGCTAGTCGTCGTGCTAAAGCAATGGTAGCCAAAATGGACGAACTAGGTTTTGGTAACTGTACAAACACACGTGCTTGTGAGGCTGAATGTCCAAAAAGCATTTCAATTAGCAATATTGCTCGTTTGAATCGTGACTTTATCGTTGCTAAATTAAAGGACTAATCGTTTAGTCTTTCTTGAATAGTATAACCTCCAGATGGTCGAAAGATCATCCTGGAGGTTTTCTCTTTTATTGCACTTCTGCCGTTTTTTGTGCATTTTAGTCTGGTTTCTTTTGTTCATTTCGTTCAAAAGCCTTATTTTTGTTTGAATTTCTAACGTACTCAGACTATGCCTATCCCTAAAACTAGAGCCAGAATTGTTGATGTAGCCCGAAAGCTATTTGCACGTGTCGGTGTGGAAAATACAACCATGAATGATATTGCTAAAGCATCGGGAAAAGGGAGACGTACAGTATATACTTATTTTCAAAGTAAAGAAGAGTTATATTGGGCAGTTGTTGAAAGTGAATTGGAAATTCTTTCTGAAATGATGCGTCGTGTGTCTTTGAAAAGTATACGCCCAGATAGAAAGATCATGGAGATGATTTATACTCGATTGGATGCTGTCAAAGAAGTTGTTCTTCGTAACGGGACACTTCGTGCAAATTTCTTCCGAGATATTTGGGGTGTAGAGAAAGTACGCAAAAAATTTGACCAACGTGAAATTGAGCTTTTTGAACATGTGCTTCAAGAGGGAGTGGAAATGGGGGTCTTTAATATAAACAATGTGCGTATGACAGCCACTGTTATGCATTATTGTGTAAAAGGAATAGAAGTTCCTCATATTCGTGGTCAAATTGCACCTAATGTAGATACTGAGCAACGTAAACGTATTGTTGCCGATATGGTGTTGGGGGCATTGCGTCAAGTTGATTATGATTGGCTTGATGGAGTACATCATGAGTCAAAACAACGTAAACATGTAGGTGGATTGTTGTAGCTACGATATTACAGGAAATGATTTTAATGAATTAATAATAGACAAGAATTATGAAACTACTAGAAGGTAAAACTGCTGTTATCACTGGTGCCGCTCGCGGTATCGGTAAGGCTGTTGCATTGAAATTTGCTGCAGAAGGTGCTAATATTGCATTTACAGATTTATCAATTGATGATAATGCTTTGGCTACTGAGAAGGAACTTGAAGCATTTGGTATAAAAGCCAAAGGCTATGCTTCTAATGCTGCTGATTTTGAAGATACAGCTCGTGTAGTGAAAGAAATTCACGAAGAGTTCGGGCGCATTGATGTCCTTGTAAATAATGCTGGTATCACGCGTGATGGTTTGATGATGCGTATGTCTGAACAACAATGGGATATGGTAATCAATGTCAATTTAAAATCTGCATTCAACTTTATCCACGCTTGTACACCTATAATGATGCGTCAGAAAACTGGTAGTGTTATTAATATGAGTAGTGTTGTAGGTGTATCTGGTAATGCTGGGCAGGCAAACTACTCTGCTTCTAAGGCTGGTATGATTGGATTGGCTAAATCTATTGCTAAGGAACTTGGCTCTCGTGGAGTACGTGCCAATGCAATTGCGCCTGGATTTATCATTACTGAAATGACTGATCAGTTGACTGATGAAGTGAAAAAAGAATGGGCAAAAAATATTCCTCTACGTCGTGGAGGTACACCTGAAGATGTTGCTAATGTAGCTGTATTTTTAGCTTCAGATCTAAGTAGCTATGTGAGTGGACAAGTTATTCATTGTTGTGGTGGTATGAACATGTAATTATTTGCTGACACATATTATATATGACCGTACTATACGAAGATAATCATATTATTATAGTCAATAAAGAGAGTGGGGAGATCGTTCAGGGAGATAAAACAGGCGATGCTCCCCTCTCTGTTACTGTGCAACAATATCTCAAGAAAAAATACAACAAACCTGGCAATGTCTTTGTTGGTGTGACTCATCGATTGGATAGACCAACTAGCGGTATTGTTGTTTTTGCTAAGACGAGTAAAGCTTTAACTAGGTTGAACAAAATGTTTCAAGATGGTGAAGTGCATAAAAAGTATTGGGCCATTGTACAAAGTCGTCCAGATATAGAAGCTGATGAGTTGGTGCATTATTTAGTGCGTAATGAACAGCAAAATAAAAGTTATGCTTACTCAAAAGAAAAGCCACATAGCAAGTTGGCTAAATTGCGTTATGAATTGATTAATTCTTCTCAACGCTATTACCTTTTAGAGGTTGAATTAATGACAGGACGACATCATCAAATACGCTGTCAATTAGCTAAGATTGGATGTGCTATTAAAGGTGATTTGAAATATGGAGCTTCTCGCAGTAATTCAGATGGAAGTATTTGTTTACATGCTCGTAGCATAGATTTTATTCATCCTGTATCAAAAGAGCCCATTCACGTGGTTGCCCCTGTACCGAAGGATAATTTATGGCAATCATTTGAAATTCTGTAATTTTAATTTAAAAACGGACAACTATGAAGTTATCTCTTGGACGGTTCAACACTTTGACTATTGTAAAGGAAGTTGAATTTGGTTTATATCTTGATGGTGGTGAAATGGGTGAAATTCTTTTGCCAAAGCGTTATCAACCTGAGACCTATGAAATAGGACAAGATATTGATGTGTTTTTGTATTTAGATAATGAAGAAAGACTAATTGCTACGACTTTAACACCTAAAGTACAAGTGGGTGAATTTGCTTGTTTAAGAGTTAACTGGATTAATGAGCATGGAGCTTTCTTGGATTGGGGCTTAATGAAGGATTTGTTTGTCCCATTTAGAGAGCAAAAACAACGCATGGAAGTGGATCGTTATTATGTAATACACTGCCATGTTGATGAGGATAGTTTTCGTATTATGGGTAGTGCTAAGATTGATCGTTATCTTAATGTTGTCAAACCATTGTATCAACCAGGTGACGAAGTTGATGTTTTGATCGTGCATGCCACTGAATTGGGATTCAAAGCGATTATTGACAATCGATTTTCAGGTTTAGTCTATAAAAATGAGGTCTTCCGTCCTATAAAAATGGGAGACCGTATGAAGGCTTATATTCGTCAAGTAAGGGAAGATGGAAAAGTCGACTTAATGCTTCAACGTCATGGTAAAACTCAAAGAAAAGAACTTACAGAAGTAGTTCTCCAAGCTTTAAAAGAGGCTGGTGGATTTTTGCCATACCATGACAAAAGTGATGCTGAAGAAATATATGAAGCGTTTCAAGTAAGTAAAAAACAGTTTAAACGTGCACTTAGTGAATTGTATAAACGTAGATTAATTGCTATAGAACATAACGGAATAAAATTAGCATAGCTTATTTATTCTATCTCTTTTTTAAACCGAGCATGTACTTGATTTCATGAGTACGTGCTCGGTTTTTTAAGAAAACATCAAGGTAGTGAAGTCCTTTCTTTAAAATTTTTTCTTCATCCCATTGACGTACATGTGCATAACGGTAGAGTATGTGTTTATATACGATACGAGGTTTCGTGATACGCACCATGTTTTGTAAACAAGTATTTACGGGGATGTGTTGTTTGAATTTAGTGCGATTGATATCTATACATGAGAAACGATACTGACCTTCATCATCTTTGTCATATAGTATATTCCCTAAATTAAGATCACCATGTAAGATCCCTTTTTCATGGATTTTTACTAAGAACTCAGCAAAAGCATCTATTAATGTGTAGTTGTAATTTTCAACATCTATACCATTTTGTACGATTGTATCAGGAGTTGTACCTTTTGGGTATAGAGTGTTCCAAATTGATGGACGTTCGTCTTTAAGAGAGATAAAATAGCTATCTATTAATAGTCCACCATTTCTAATCTCTATATAAGCAATTTCTTCAGGTGTGTCGATCTCAAGAGTACGGAAACGATGAGCAAATTCATACGCCTTTTTTGCCTTGCTAGGAGTGAAATAGCCATAAGCAATACGTTGCACAATATTTGGACGATGAAAATGTTTAATTGCCAAAACAACACCATCTTCCATTGTAAAAAATTTGATTTGGTTTCGTCCATTATGGACTAACACTCCTATTTCTTCGTTATTAAAAACAGAAGGAATGCTCTGAATGAACGATTCGTATTGTCTATATTGAGGTGATAGGACTATTTTTATGTTCATTTTCTAAGCGCATTTATAATTTATTGAAGTCACAAATATACGCTTAAAACCTACTTTGACCAAACTTCTTGCTCTTTTCTTTCCTTTATGTCTTTTTAATGCTGTATCTTTGTAAAATGATTATAGCCTATTTGGGGTTGTATATTTGATAATAGTAATCGATAGTAAATGAAAAATTTTCCTTATTGTATCATTCGTTCTCTTTTTTATCTGATATCTTTATTGCCATTTTGGGTAATTTATATTTTGGCTGATGTGTTGTATTTTTTGATATACTATGTTATCGGATACAGAAAGAAAATTGTACGAAAACATTTGGTTGATTGTTTCCCAGAATATACAGTGGAGAAGCGTTTGAAAATTGAACGAGAATACTTTCGCTTGATGTCAGATTATATTTTGGAGAATATTAAATTAGTGCGTATCTCCAAAAAGAGTATGATGAAACGCATGACATTTTCTGGCGTTGATGATATAGTTGAAACAATGAAAGAGCAGCCAATCGTGCTGGTGTATCTGTCTCATATGGGTAATTGGGAATATGTTGCTTCGTTAAAATATTGGGTGCCTGAGGATGTCCATGCAGCTCAGTTATATCATAAATTACACAATCCATATGTTGATCGACTTATGAAAGAAATACGTGAGCAATATGGTGGAGAATGTATCTTAATGAAGGATACTTTGCGACGGATTTTGGAATTTAAACGTGATAATAGAAAAGTTGTAATAGGATTTATAGCTGACCAAGTGCCAAGTAATGATAATGTGCATGGTGGAACCATGTTCTTAAATCATGAAACCTATTTTGCTTCTGGAGTAGAAAAAATTGCTACCAAACTAAATGCCCCTGTTGCTTATGCAGAGTTGAGTCGTATTAAACGTGGGCATTATCATGTACATTTCTCTATGGTGACTATTGCACCAAAAGAATATGAAAAGGACGAGTTGACAAATATATATGCATCAATGTTGGAAAAATCGATTCGTAAAGATCCTGCACTTTGGCTATGGTCACATCGCCGCTGGAAACGTATTCCTATTTACGCACAAAAAAAACATCAACAGGCATAACATTGAGTACTACTGTATATAGAGTTGTGCGTGTCCTCTCTATTCGTATTCAGTGCAATAATCAAGTTGCCCTGTTTTTTCAAAATAACGTTCCATAACCATTACGCCAATTAGTTTCTCAAGCTTTTTGTTTTTGAATTGTTCAATATATTCGTGAGCATGTTTTATTATAGCTTTTGCTTCTTCTGGATGGTTTATGTAGTATTGTAGTCTTTCTTCAAGGTCTGAATAGTCTCTCTTTATCTGTATATAATGATAATTGGGTATAAGAGTACCCTCCATAAACCAAGTTTCAAATTCAGGATTGGGCATTACGGCCAATGAATTGGAAGACATTACCCATTTCAAATTGGTAGCAACGTCTACGCCTTCTATACATAAGATAAACTTATATTTAAGATGCTCAAGTATTGTTAGTCTGTCTTTTCCCCATTGTGCTGGAGCTCCTGTATTTATGCCAGTATTACCGATGTTGCACAATGGATGGTCAAAATACATCTCAAAAAATCTTTTGCGCTTTTCGAGTGCTACAACTGAACGCCCTATTAAGATGTTTTCTTTTTGTTCAAAGGGCACGGGATCTTTTATGAATAAGAAATGTCTAATCTTATTTAGTTTAAGAACAATAGCATTATGATTGCTACCATGAATTGGGCGACTTTTTACCAACGCAGGTACATGGGGAACTTCTGTAACATCACCGAATCTTAAGGCAATATAAAGGTTTTTAGAAAAATATTTTGTTACTCTAAACGTGTCAAAAAAGTAAGTTGTCACTGAACCGCCCTTGCGTTTAGATTTGCTCCTTTTCTTTTTCTTAGGACGTTTGAAATCTTTCAAAAAGATACGTTCTTGTTCTGGGATAATTGTAATTTTATCAAGCTTATTGTAGTATTTTACTCGTTTAAGAACCATGTGCTTTTCTTCATTAGAAAGCTTGTTCCATCGAGTTAATGGTGAGTTAGTTTGAAGAAATTTTGCACAAAAATAGATTACAAGGTTTTGGACAAAATACAAAAATTTATTGTGTTTATATTGCCCTTCTTTAATGCTTTGTATTATAGTGCGCTTTACTTCTTTGGCCATGTTAATGGGAGTGATAATGGTTGATAAATTGGTCTCAATTTTATTGGACAAATATACAAACAAATAATATATAAACAAACAATAGTTCGTGTTGCTGTTTAAAATGAGTGGTGTAAAGGTTATAATGTCACATCTATGTAAAATATATTTAGCGTTTCTGTAATTTCTTTTATTGTGATTCGCAATATCAACATAATGTGAAACGTATATTTCAGTTTGTACAATACGAAAGTGTTTGATTTATTTGTGAGATGCAGAGCATGTTTTGATACATTTTTTGTGAGGTAGGAGTTGATTAGATATAGGACAGGCAGGTACTATTGTTTAATCTGTAGCAATTTCGTCTACTTATTTAGGACAATAGAAGGGCAGTTATATATTACATAATAGAGCCTGCCAGATATGGCAGACTCTATTATATAATGTGTATGTTGATTTCCTAACTACTATCATTTATTTATTTTATGCAATTCAATATCTTATTGATGATTGTTTCAGGCAGTATATTGTTCATGCAGGCAAAGTCTTTACGATAACATTCTTTGTTGCCATATACAGAGCAAGGTCTACACGCCAAGTCTTCACATTGAATAGTGTTGACAGGTAGTTGTTTCCAACCCAAGAATCCAGCATACGGATGTGTTTGTCCCCAAATTGAAATGACTTCAGTGTTAACCAAAGAAGCTAAGTGCATATTTGCGCTATCCATCGAAAGCATCACATCTAAATAACTCATTAGTGAAAGTTCATCTTTCATCGTCAAACGACCAGCCATAGACTCTATGTTGGGATATTTCTTTATCCATTCATTGAAAATAGCTTCCTCTTTTGGACCACCTCCAAACAAGAATAGGCGTGTGTTAGCTTGCTCGGATAATGTAGCAATCACTTGCTCCATCTTATCTAATGGATATATTTTCCCATTGTGCTTAGCAAATGGAGCGATACCAACCCACTTTGTATTTCCTTTGATACCCACTTCTTTCTGTAACTGATTCACTGGACCGTTTTCTTCACCGTAGATAGAGGTGAAGTTTGGTGCTACTGGAAACCCTAGTTCGGCAAATACATCTGCATAGCGCAGGAATGAACTTCGTTGGCGCTCCATTACTTTGTTTGTACGTCTAGTCAGTTTATGTTTTCCTGCACGTCCTTTATCAATGAAAGCACAAGGGATACCTAGCATACGAAAACGAGATGTAATAAGTCGAGAACGTAAGACGAAGTGTAAATCTGCAACGTAGTCAATACCCATCTGTTTTAATTGTCGATATAGCTTCATTATACCCATAATCCCATTGTGCTCTCCTTTAAGGTCTGCGCCAATAAATGTGACATTGTTAGGTAGGCTCTCAAAGAGTGGCTGCATTTGTTTACGACTCACCATAATGACTTCATCGTTAGGATATTGCGTGGCTAATGCGTGGACGATAGGTACAGTCATAGCTACATCACCAATTGCTGTAAATCGGAGGACCAGAATTTTTGCCATGAATTATTTTTTTCCGTAAAGTACTGGGTTAAGTGATGGGTCGTTGTACATCTTCATTTGTTTGTATACTTTCATGTATTTGCGACCTGCTTCAATGTCTTCTAGAAGTTGATCAATAGCTGAGCTTAGATCAACTCGTTGTTCAAGTAGAATAGCTAATTTACTTGCACACTGTTGATGGTGTTCAGGAGATACGTCAGTACGGTTTACCTCTTGTTGCATATGATAAATCTTAAGAGCTAAGATAGAAAGGCGGTCAATAGCCCAAGCTGGACTCTCTGTGTTTATCATAGCGTTTTTCTCTGAGACGACATCCTTGTAAGCGGTTAAAAAATAACTGTCAATGCGCTCAACTAAATCAGTTCTATCTTGGTTTGATTTATCAATACGGCGTTTAAGCACAAGTGCTTCTGCTGGGTCGATCTGTGGATCACGTATGATATCTTCAAAATGCCATTGTACGGCATCGATCCAATTCTTGCGATATAAATCGTATTCGATAGTCCCTTCGTTGTAAGGATTTTTCATCTCCGCATCAACACTATCAGTGATATGGTAGTCGGCAGTGGCCTTGTTGAAAATTTGGTTGCTTTTTGTACTAAAAGTCATATAATTTTTTAGGTTTGGTAAATGAATAAGTTCAGCAAATCTAAAGAATATCTTTGAATGAACCAACTATATTGCTTGTTATTTGCACATATAAAGGGCTTTCTGTGCAGAAGTATTAGGTTTTTAGTATCTTTGTAACTTAAATGAATGATGAGATCTATGGATACATTAAAAGTGGTGGTTGATGAAGCTATACCTTATATAAAAGGTCAGATTGAAATGATAGCTTCTCAAGTAGAGTATATTCGTGGGCGTGAAATAAATGCCGATGTTGTACGCGATGCTGATGTGTTGATTATTAGAACGCGTACGCGTTGTGATGCTCAATTGCTAGAAGGTAGTCGGGTGAAGTTTATTGCTACAGCTACAATTGGAATTGATCACATTGATGTTGATTATTGTAGAGTGCATGGAATCAAATGGAGCAATTGCCCAGGGTGTAATGCTGGTGGAGTTGTACAATATGTTCAAGCTGCAATGGCTTTACTGGAGCTTTTAGAAGGAGTTGATCTTCAAGGTATGACACTTGGAGTTGTAGGAGTTGGCCATGTTGGTAGTGCGGTAGCACAAATGGCTAGTCGAGAGTATGGCATGCAACTGTTGCTGTGTGATCCTCCACGAGCTGAAGCTGAAGATCCAGCAGCTTTTGTGTCCTATGAAGAAGTGTTAAGGCATAGTGATGTCATTACTTTTCATACCCCCCTTGTTCGAGATGGCAAATATCCTACATATCATTTATTTGATCAAGATGCGGTTGATTTGTTGGAACGAGTTCCCGTCTTGATAAATACTTCTCGTGGTGAAGTGGTTCATACTGTAGCTTTAAAAAGAGCAATTAAAGAACAGAAGGTACGCTTCCCAATTCTTGATGTTTGGGAGATGGAACCCCATATTGACAGAGCATTATTGGATGCAACATTTATAGGCACTCCTCATATTGCAGGATATTCTGCAGACGGAAAGTCAAATGCAACAAGGATGTCTTTGGAAGCTTTGACAAGTTTCTTGGGATTAGACATGTGTTGGGATATTCATGCACCTGCACCAAAACAACGCGTTGTAAATGCTTTACAAAATATAGATGCAACACTTCAAATATATAACCCTATGAGAGATAGTCAAATGTTGAAAAATAATGTGGATGTTTTTGAAGAATTACGTGCAAACTATCCTATTAGATTGGAAGAAAGTAACTATTCAATCGTATTTTAATCAAACAAATTTCTCACGAAAAACAGACTTACTGGTCCATAAATGTGAAAAAATGGGCTTAAAATTGCACATTTGCATGTGTAAAGTGCGGTTTTTTGGAAAAAAAACATGTTTTTTTTGGTCGCTCAAAGAAATCTTTTTTACTTTGCAGCGCTAATTTTGAACGAAGAAATTACTAATTATTCATTAAATAAATTCGAACATTATGTCTGAAAATGCAGCAAAAGTAAAAGAGATTATCGTAGAGAAGCTATCTGTAGCTGAGTCTGAAGTGACAAATGAAGCTAACTTCACAAATGACCTAGGTGCTGATTCTCTAGATACTGTAGAGCTTATTATGGAATTTGAAAAGCAATTTGACGTAACAATTCCAGATGAGGATGCAGAGAAGATCCAAACTGTAGGTGACGCTATTTCTTATATCGAAAACGCTACAAAGTAATTCCGTTTATTTGAATATATGGAATTAAAAAGAGTAGTAGTAACGGGTCTTGGTGCACTTACTCCAATTGGTAACAACCTTCAGGAATACTGGGAGGCGTTGCAAGCTGGTAAAAGTGGAGCAGGACCCATTACTCATTTTGATGCTTCCCTCTTCAAGACACATTTTGCTTGTGAGGTGAAAGGTTTCAATGCCGCTGATTATATTGATCGTAAAGAGGCCCGTAAGATGGATCTTTATGCTCAATATGCAATGGTTGTAGCTGATGAGGCAATTACAGATTCTGCTATTAATTTAGATGAAGTAGATAAGAATCGTGTGGGTGTCATTTTTGGTGCAGGTATTGGTGGTATTCAAACTTTTGAGCAAGAAATAGGTGATTATTATAGCCGTTTTAAAGAAACTGGACCTAAGTTTGGCCCATTCTTCATCCCTAAGATGATTTCGGATATTGCGGCTGGACTTATCTCTATCAAATATGGTTTTCACGGACCAAACTATGCAACTGTTTCTGCATGTGCTACATCAACAAATGCGATAGCTGATGCATATAACTTGATTCGTTTGGGTAAAGTGAATGTAATGGTTACTGGTGGGGCAGAAGCTGCTATCACGCCTGGTGGCCTAGGAGGTTTTAGTTCAATGAAAGCCATTTCGGCTCGTAATGATTCTCCTGAAACTGCTTCTCGTCCATTTAGTGCATCACGCGATGGCTTTGTTATGGGGGAAGGCGGTGGAGCGTTAATCCTAGAAGAATTGGAACATGCTAAGGCACGTGGCGCTAAGATCTATGCTGAGTTGGTTGGTACTGGTATGTCTGCTGACGCTTATCACTTGACTGCAACTCATCCAGAAGGGTTAGGTGCTATCTTGGTGATGAAAAATGCGTTGGAAGATGCTGAAATGCAGCCAGAAGATGTAGATTACATTAACGTGCACGGAACATCAACTCCTGTTGGTGATATTTCTGAAGCAAAAGCTATCAAGGATCTATTTGGTGACCATGCTTACAAGTTGAATATTAGTAGCACAAAGTCTATGACAGGTCATTTGCTTGGTGCTGCTGGTGCAATTGAAGCAATTGCTAGTATTATGGCTATAAAAGATGGCGTAATACCACCAACGATTAACCATGAAGATGGAGATAACGATGAAAACATCGATTACAATCTAAACTTTACCTTTAATAAGGCTCAAAAGCGTGAGATAAAAGTTGCGCTATCCAATACCTTTGGTTTTGGTGGACACAACGCTTGCGCTATCTTCAAGAAGTATGAGGATTAATGTGTAAAGAAGTAATCATGAGAATATGGCATAAGATAAGGCTCCTGTTTTCACCAAACAGGGAGTCTTATCTTTGTTATTATGATATATTGGGATTTATGCCTCGTAATCTAGAATTGTATAAGCAAGCATTACGACATAAATCAATGATAAAAGAACTCAAAGGAAAGCCTCATAATGAGCGCATGGAATTTTTAGGAGATGCCATAATTGATGCTGTAGTGGCTGATATGTGTTATGAGTATTTCATAGATGAGCGTGAGGGCTTTTTGACGAGTACTCGCTCAAAAATTGTGCAACGTGCTTCTTTGGATAAGTTGGCTGTTCAATTAGGACTAGATAAGCTGGTGAGCTTTACTGGTGTTAATCGAATGACACAAAATAATCATATTAATGGAAACGCACTAGAAGCATTTGTTGGAGCAATTTATTTGGATAGGGGATATGCACATTGTAAGCGTTTTATAATAGAGCGCATGATACGACCTTATATTGATCTGGATGAAATGAGCAAAAAAGTAGTCAACTTTAAGAGCTTGTTGATTGAATGGTCGCAAAAACGTCGTATGGCTTTATCGTACGAATTAATCCGTGAGTCTAAAGATTCTAAAGGAGTTCCTGTGTTTTATACTGAAGTTCAAATAGAGGAAATACCAGTTGGCTCAGGTGAGGGTAATTCGAAAAAAGTATCCCAGCAACATGCGGCAAAGGCTGCTCTTGAGCGTATCAAAGGCGATGCTTCTTTGTTGCAAGAGTTTATTATAAAACGAGATGCTCGTCTCTCAAATAGTCCCGAGTAGACTAGTTTTTCCCTTTATTCCTAGGCTAATAGCATTTTTTCTCTTACATTTGTTGCAAAATAAAGTTACTATGTTTGATAGCAAATTCAACAGAACAAAAGTTTTACAATTTATATTTTCAAGCCGTTTAAAAGAGATAGATGCATTTTCTCATGATGCAAAAAATCTACAAAACAGTGTGCTCCATCGTTTAATTCGCTCTGCAGAAAATACGGAATGGGGACAGCTTCATAAATATAAAGACATTAAAGATTACGATACTTTCAGAAAACAAGTTCCGATTTCCACTTACGATGATCTGAAGCCTTATATAGAACGCATGATGGAAGGAGAGCAGAATCTGCTTTGGGGAAGTGAAGTAACGAGTTTTGCAAAATCATCAGGTACTACAAGTGATAAAAGTAAATTTATTCCTGTCAGTAAAGAAGCTTTAGAAGATACACATTATCGTGGTGGTAAAGATGCTGTTGCTTTGTACTTAAGAAATAATCCAGAGAGTGATTTTATTTCAGGTAAGGGAGTTATTCTTGGTGGGAGCCATGCCCCTCATTTAAGCAACGAACACGCACTTGTTGGTGATTTGTCAGCTATCTTGTTGGAGAATATTAGTCCGCTTATTAATATCTTGCGTTGCCCTAGTAAGGAAATCGCTTTAATGGATGAGTGGGAGGCTAAAATAGAAGCCATTGCTACAAGTACAATGGATGTTAATGTGACTAATTTGTCTGGAGTCCCTTCGTGGATGCTTGTCTTGATCAAAGACATTATGCGACGTAAAGGTGTTGACAATTTAGCTGATGTATGGCCTAACTTAGAAGTGTTTTTTCATGGTGGGGTTGCTTTTACTCCTTATCGCGAACAGTATAAGGAAATAATCAAAAGTGATAAAATGCATTATGTTGAAACATATAATGCAAGCGAAGGTTATTTTGCTACACAGTCTACTTTTGATGACTTATCCATGCTACTTATGCTTGACTATGGTATTTTCTACGAATTTATACCTTTGGAAGATTTAGATGGCGACAATCCACAAGCGATATGTGTGACTGAAGTTGAGCTGGATAAAAATTATGCTTTGGTCATTTCAACGTCTTCTGGTTTATGGAGATATGTTATAGGTGACACGGTGAAATTTACTAGTAAAGCACCTTATAAAATTCAAATAACTGGCCGCACTAAGCATTTTATTAATGCATTTGGTGAAGAGCTTATTATTGACAATGCAGAAAAAGGCTTAGCGGCTGCCTGCGAAGCAACTGGTAGTCAAGTTGTGGAGTATAGTGCAGCTCCTGTATTTATGGATGCTAATGCCAAGTGTCGTCATCAATGGCTAATAGAGTTCAAAAAAGTGCCCGATTCATTAGATAAATTTGCAAGTGTCCTTGATAAAACTTTGAAAGAAGTCAATTCTGATTATGAAGCAAAACGACACAAAGATATCGCTTTGCAGCCTTTGGAAGTGATTGTTGCACGTCCTGGATTATTTCATGATTGGATGGCTAGTAGGGGTAAGCTTGGTGGGCAACATAAGGTGCCTCGTTTAAGTAATACTCGACAACATATTGAACAAATGTTGGAGCTTAATCATACACGCTGAATCTACTTTTGAATACTTAGTATTGTAAAATATTCAGTTGATTATATAGGGAAGCATGATTGCTTCCCTAATTTTATTATCATTATACCATTGCTTGGATGCTTATAAGGTGTTTTTAATTTAGCATATACGTTAATCTTTAGTGGGTTTGTGCAATATATTAGATAATTATACCTACCTTTGCCCCGATATTTCCTATTGAAGTATCGTAATATAAGATGTGTTAAATGAAGAATTTTGAGGAATTAGGTGTATCCACGTCGATACTTCAAGCCATTGATGAGCTTGGGTATGTGTCACCAACGCCAGTACAAGAGAAAGTGATCCCTTATCTGCTTGGCGAGGGATATGATGATGTTGTTGCACTTGCACAGACGGGCACTGGAAAGACCGCTGCTTTTGGTCTGCCTATCATTCAAATGATTGATGTTAAAAAACAAGTGCCGCAGTCTTTGGTCTTGTGTCCTACTCGTGAATTGTGTTTGCAGATATCTGCAGACTTAACAGATTACTCCAAATATATACCACATTTAAAGGTACTTCCAGTATATGGCGGATCATCTATTGGTAGTCAGATTAAGGCTCTTAAGAAGGGGGTACATATTATTGTAGCCACTCCAGGTCGTCTTATTGACCTAATGGAGCGCAATGTCGTGTCTCTGCAAACCATTCAAAATGTTATAATGGATGAAGCGGATGAGATGTTGAATATGGGCTTTACCGACAGTATAAACGCTATTTTGGCAGATGTTCCTCAGGAAAGAAATACATTGCTGTTCTCTGCTACCATGAGCCCCGAAATTGCTCGTATCGCAAAGCAGTATCTCAATGATCCTAAAGAAATCACTATTGGTAGCAAAAACGAAAGTACCAATACAGTAGAACACGTGGCTTATACAGTACATGCTAAAGATAAATATGCAGCTTTGAAACGTGTGGCCGACTTGAATCCACAGATTTATGGTATCGTGTTTTGTCGTACTCGTCAAGAGACGCAAGATATTGCGGATAAATTGATTCAAGATGGATATAATGCAGATTCGCTACATGGTGACTTGTCACAAGCTCAACGTGATGCAGTAATGCAGAAGTTCCGCTCTAAGCACTTGCAAATGCTTGTAGCTACTGATATCGCTGGTCGTGGAATTGATGTGAACAATTTGACTCACGTGATCAATTATGGCTTGCCAGATGATATTGAAAGTTATACTCACCGAAGTGGTCGTACAGGTCGTGCTGGCCGTAAAGGTACTAGTATTTGTATTATCAACATGCGTGAAAAGGGCAAGTTGAAAGCTATTGAGCGCATTATTAAGAAGCAGTTTGTTATGGGTGATTTGCCTACAGGTCAGCAGATTTGTGAGCAACAACTTGTTAAACTTATAGATGATGTAGAAAAGGTTCAGGTTAACGAAGAAGAAATAGAAAAGTTCATGCCAGATGTATATCGTAAGCTTGAGTGGCTAAGCCGCGAAGATATAATTAAGCGTATGGTATCTCTTGAATTTAATCGATTCTTGGACTATTATAGAGATCAAGAAGAACTTGAAAGTCCACAAGATGTTCGTGAACGTCGCACACGTGACGGAAATAAAACAGAAGGATTTACACGCCTGTTTATCAACTTAGGTAAGTTGGATAAGTTCTTTCCTCGTGAACTGATGAGCTTGATTAATAACAACACAAAAAAACGTGTTGAGCTTGGTGATATTGCTATCATGAAGAGCTTCTCTTTCTTTGAAGTAGAAGATAGTATGGTAGAACATCTTTTGGAGGTGATGCAGCGCGCGCGTTATAATGGTCGTGCTATTACAGTGCAAGTAGCTCAAGAAGACAAGGGAGACCTTCGTGATAAGCGTAGTGGTCGTAAATCAGGTGGTGGAAAGTTCTCTGGTAAGGGTGGTCGTTCTGCGTATGGTGGTGACAGTCGCAATAATCGTCAGGATGCTCCACGTAGAGACAAGCCTTCTCGTGAAGAGCGTGGGTATGCTCAGAAACGTGGTAAGCGTGAAGATTGGAAACAATTCTTTGAACCAGGTTTTGATCCGAACTCAACAGATCACGAAGAAGGTTTTGCTAGACGTAAGCCTAAGAAGAAATAAGACTGTTTTTACAGTCATATAAATACAGAATCGCCCGCCTTGAATGTTTTTCAAGGCGGGCGATTGTATTATTGTAGGTCCGCTTTAGTGTTGTATTACTATGCAAGCTTCGATTCACCGTGCTGTTCCCCTCGATTCACCGTGCTGAATCGAGGGGAACAGCACGGTGAATCGAGGCGCGGCTTATAAAGCGCAGCCTCCGTTGACGTATTCATCAGAAATTGCGACTTCCTTCTTATGGCGTTTACACCATATAAGTGCATAGCTACATGTCGCTTTTAGTTTAAATCCCTGATTTTCTCCCCACTCATAAGTCTCTTGCACCAATTTACTAGCGATGCCACGTCCGCCAATCTCCTTTGGGACAATAGTGTGGCGGATGTCGATATATCCATCTTCTAAATTGTACTGAGTGTGGGCCGTGTAGCCGTCAATGGTGGTTTCAAATCTTTTGCGGTTTTCTAGATGTTTAATGTTCATAGTGTGTGATTACTTTATAATTATATATACGAAAAAAGACATATTGAAGGAATGCCTATCAATATGTCTCCTCTTAAATAAGCGGAGGGTGCGAGATTCGAACTCGCGGTACCCGGAAAGAGTACGTCAGTTTAGCAAACTGGTGGTTTCAGCCACTCACCCAACCCTCCTGCTTTTCAAAAGCGATGCAAAGATATATTCTTTATAGGCATTCTCCAAATTTTTACCGCATAAAATTAGCATTTTCTTGGAGGTGTCAATATTTTGCCTTTCCTTTGTAAGGAAAAATAAAAAATAATGTATGAAAACAACTCCCAGACCTCAGATAATTACTCATTTTACTGATCAAGATTTGTACTCTTTTACCGTAGGGCTTTTTTATTTGATGAACTTTAGTGAATCAATCGGTGAATATAGCTTTGTTGATAGAAATGATACGGTGTATAGGTCTGGCTTTGCGGAGGAGATTATGGAGCAAGTTCGTATGATGGAAGGGTTGTCTCCAACAGAAGAAGAAATATCCTTTCTAAAAGGTCGGTGTGGTAGTTATATGCATTCGTGGTTTTTTACTTTTCTCCGAGGGCTGTGTTTCCGAGCTAAAGATGTTAATTTCTGGCAAGACGAAGAAGGGCATCTGTATGGGCGTGTACATGGTCCTTTGTGGCGAACTATTTATTGGGAGCAACCTCTTCTTTCTATTATTTCTGAACTCTCTCACGAACATGATGCAATAGATCCAGAAAAAGAATATGTAAGAAGTTATGAGCGTGGTAAGCGTATGATTGAAGCAGGCGTTGACTTCTCGGATATGGGAACTCGTAGGCGTTTTTCTAAAGAGCATCATTACAATGTGCTTAGAGCGTTGATTCAGGCTCAAGTAGATTCGGGAAAATTGTGTGGTCAGCAAGGTTTGATTGGAACGTCAAATGTGTGGTATTGCATGCAGTTGTCTAAAAGATATCCTTGGCTAAAGTGTATTGGTACTATGTCGCATCAGATGATTTCTGCTATAGCTGCCATATATGGTCCCAGAGAAGCTAATTATGAAGCCATTGAGAGATGGAATAAGCTGTATCGAGGACATATGGGGATTTTCTTATTTGATTGTTTGGGGTCAGAGGCTTTTTTGCGTAATTTTTCTAAGCAACATGCCAAGTTGTTGGATGGCTATCGTATTGATTCTGGAGATGATATGGAGGAATTTTCTAAGATATATGAGAAAATTTGTAGTTTTGATATTGAACCATCCAAAAAAAGTGTTGTATTTTCCAATGGATTGCAACCTGAACAAGCTATAGCTATTCATAAAATGGTAGCAGGGCGTATGAAAGATTCATATGGTATTGGCACGGCCTTGACGTGTAATGTGGAATGTGTGCAACCTTCAAATATTGTGATTAAATTAACGGGAATTAAATTGACTCCTCGCCATGAGCAGTTGCATTGTATCAAATTATCCTCTGATATTGGTAAGGCGACTGGCGATCCAGACACAATAGCGGCATATAAGACCATTTTAGGTCTTTATTGATGTGTGAGTTTTTTTTCTGTCAATTACGATATTTCTTTCTGGCATATTTACGTACGCGTAAATGTGCCATTTTTTTCAAGATATTGTCTATAACGATATGAAGTCGTTGGATATATAAATAATCATAAATCAAGTTAACGTATTGATGTTTGTATGCTTCGCGTATGGATATATAAATACTTATTGCTATCTTTGCACGCCGAATGTATACACTTAAAGTGTGTATATAGGTGAAATTGCTGTGTTTGTGCTGAAAATGCTAAGGAAAACCCAGTGGTAAGTTTGTGCGGGTGATGCATATTGTTATGTTTGTCTCCGCCTTCTTAATAAGAAAGTAATACAATAATAATATAAAACAGAATTACAATGCCAACAATTCAACAACTTGTAAGAAAAGGTCGTCAAGTGATGGTGGAAAAATCAAAGTCACCAGCCTTAGACTCTTGCCCACAACGTCGTGGTGTGTGTGTGCGTGTGTACACAACAACTCCAAAGAAGCCAAACTCAGCTATGCGTAAAGTAGCTCGTGTGCGTCTTTCTAACTCAAAGGAAGTTAACTCATACATTCCAGGAGAAGGACACAATCTACAAGAACACTCTATCGTACTAGTACGTGGTGGTCGTGTAAAAGACCTTCCAGGGGTACGTTATCACATTGTACGTGGTACATTGGATACTGCGGGTGTGGCTAACCGTACTCAACGTCGTTCAAAGTATGGTGCTAAACGACCAAAAAAATAATTAATTAATAATTTGTTTTTTAGTTTGATGGGTGCTTGACTTGGTTGAGTAAATTCCCCAGTGGAGGAGTTGAAGTCAATAAAAAGTAGCAGCCTGAGACGAAAACACTAAAATCAAACAAAACAATGAGAAAAGCAAAACCAAGAAAACGAGTGATCCTTCCGGATCCCGTGTTTAATCATCAAA